>Ga0137403_10001264_pt1 | contig 31877 bp, 27 predicted proteins | sample CZOMad2_1_16fung_FD_122057 | JGI IMG/M metagenome (GOLD analysis project Ga0137403, IMG submission 122057) | Vadose zone soil fungal communities from Angelo Coast Range Reserve, California, USA - CZOMad2_1_16fungal (Hybrid Assembly) | ecosystem: Environmental > Terrestrial > Soil > Vadose zone... | reverse complement strand
TACTCGCCGATGATGGCGCCGATCACCGCGAAGCCCACGCAGGCACGGAGGCTCGCGAAGATCCACGTGAGCGCCGAGGGCAGGAGCACGTGACGCATGAGGTCGCGCCGGGTACCGCCCATGACGCGCACGTGGTTGATGAGGTTCACGTCCACGTCGCGCAGGCCCGCGTAGGTCGAGAAGAAGATGATGAAGAACACGAGGCTCACGACCATGGCCACCTTCGAGGCCAGCCCGATCCCGAGCCAGACGATGAACAGCGGCGCCAGCGCGATGCGCGGCGTGGCGTTGAAGACGACCATCAGCGGATGGAAGAGCCCCGACAGGAACGGGAAGAACGCGAAGAGCATGCCGACGAGCACGCCGCCCAGGATGCCGACGGCGAGGCCGATCACCGCCTCCTGCACCGTCGCCCAGATGTGCGGGTAGATGAAGCCGCCCGCGAACCAGCCCGCCACCGTGTGCGCGAGCTTCGACGGCCGGCTCACGAAGTAGGGATCGATCACGCCGGCACGCGCGCCGCCTTCCCAGGCGGCCACGATGGCGGCCAGGAGCAGGATGCGCCCGGCGGCGAGCCGTAACCGCTCAGATCCGCGTCGAGCGCGCGTAGCTCTGCTGGACTTCATCCCGGAGGTCCTTCCAGATCTGCTCGTAGAGCCGCGTGAATTCCTCGCGGAAGCGAATCTCGACCACGTTGCGCGGGCGCGGCAAAGGGATCGGATAGCTGGCCTTCACGCGGCCAGGGCCCGCGGTGAGCACGATCACCTCGTCGGACAGCGCGATCGCCTCTTCCAGATCGTGCGTGATGAAGAGCACCGTGTTGCGCGTGTCCGCCCACAGGTCGAGCAGCTCGTTCTCCATGAGATTGCGCGTCTGCACGTCGAGCGCGCTGAACGGCTCGTCCATCAACAGCACCGGCGGCCCGTAGATCAGCGTGGTCGCGAGCGAGACGCGCTTGCGCATGCCGCCCGAGAGCTGGTGCGGATAGTACGTCTCGAAGCCCGCCAGCCCGACGCGGCGCAGCCACTCGGTGGCCCGCGCGCGCGTCTCGCCCGTCGGTCGTCCGCGGATCGTCAGGGGCAGCGCGACGTTCTGGAGCGCGGTCTTCCACGGCAGCAGCGCGTCGCGCTGGAAGAGGTAGCCGATGTCCGGCGGCACGCCGTCCGTCACCGGCCGGTCGCCGAGCAGCACGCGACCCTCCGTCAGCGGGATGAGCCCGGCGATCAACCCGAGCAGCGTGGTCTTCCCGCATCCCGACGGGCCCACCAGGCTGACGAACCGCCCCGGCGCGACGCGAAAGCTCACGTCGCGCACGGCCGTGAACTCGCCGGCCGGCGTTTCGAAGGTCCGCGTCACCCTGTCGACGACGATCAAGGGTGCGGGATGATAGCATCCGGCGGCCGGAGGAGACCAGCATGGACCTCGGGATTGGGGACCGCACGGCCATCGTCACCGGTGGCGCGCGCGGGATCGGACGCGAGACGGCGAAGAAACTGTTGGAGGCGGGAGCGCGCGTCACCATCTGCGCGCGCACGCAGGCGGCGCTCGAGCAAGCGCGCGACGAGCTGGCCGCCAAGACCGGCGGCGACGTGCTCGCGGTGGTGGCCGACCTGGCCGTCGCCGCCGACATCGAGCGGCTCGCGCGTGCGTCGAGAAACCGGTTCGGTCCCGCCGACATCCGCGTCAACAACGCCGGGCAGATGTATTCCGGGCGCTTCGAGGCCATGACGGACGAAGGCTTGCGCGCGCAGCTCGAGACCAAGCTGTTCGGCTTCAACGCCGTCTGTCCCGGCTGGGTCGACACCGGCATGTGGAAACGCAACGTACCCGGGCTCGTCGCCGAGCTCGGCGTCGGCTCCGAGGACGAGGCGCGACGGCTCGCCGCCCGCAAGAACGCGCTCGGCCGCTGGGGCCGGCCCGAGGAGCTGGCGGACGCCGTCGCCTTCTTGTGCTCCGAGCGCGCCAGCTTCATCACCGGCGTCTCGCTGAACGTCGACGGCGGGCGCCTGAAAAGCCTCTGGTAGAATCCCGTCACCAGGCCACCGGGAGGATGCATGAAGATCCACAATCTCTACGTCGACAACAAGGGCGAGTCGCATTTCCGAGATCTCGACATCGAGTTCGTCGAGAGCACGCCGGCCGGCAAGATGTCCAAGCGGCTACCGGCAACGGGCATCATCTTCCGCGAGGTGGCACCGACCTATGATCTCGACTGGCACAACGCGCCGCGGCGCCAGTACATCATCAACCTCGACGCCGGCGTGCAGATCACCGCGAGCGACGGCGAGTCGCGCAAGATCGGCGCGGGTGAGGTCGTTCTCGTCGAGGACACCTCGGGCAAGGGCCATCTCTCCAAGGCGCTCGACGGCCGCCTGCGCCACTGCATCTTCGTCACGCTCGACAACAAGTAGCGCCATGAAGGTCGCTACCTGGCACGGCGGCACTCGCTTTTCGCTCGACGAGGTCCCCGAGCCCGTCGCCGGGCCGGGTCAGGTCGTGGTCGCCGTCGAGACCGCCGGCATCTGTGGCACCGACGTCCACGCCACGCAGGGGCTCTTTCCCTACAAGCCGCCGCTCGTCCTCGGCCACGAGTACACGGGCATCGTGCGCTCCGTCGGCCGCGGCGTGAGCAAGCGGCTCATCGGCCGAGCCGTCGCGTGCGAGCCGTCGTTCGGTTGCGGCACGTGCGCGGAGTGCGACGCGGGGCGCGTCAGCCAGTGCCCGAACCTCACGCGCCTCGGCGGCTTCGCGCAGCGGGTCGCCATGCCCAGCCACTGCGTGCATCCCCTGCCACGCGGGCTCGATCCAGTCGCGGGCGCTCTCACCGAGCCGGCCGCGTGCTGTCTGGCCGGGCTCGAGTCGTTCCCGATGCCACGCGACGCGACGGTGCTCGTCATCGGCGGCGGCATCATGGGGCTGCTCACCATGGCGCTCGCCAAGCGCCGCGGCGCGAAGCGGCTGATCCTGTCGGACCCGCTCGAGGAGCGCCGTGCGATCGCCAGGAAACTGGGCGCAGGTGTCGTCGTCGACCCGGCGAAGGAGAACCTCCGCGACCGCGTGATGACGCTGACGCGCGACCGCGGCGCCGACGTCGTCGCGGAGGCGGTCGGAAAGCCCGAGCTGGTCGCCGAGGCCATGACGCTGGTCAAGCCCACCGGCGTGCTCCAGCTCGTGGGCGTGAGCCCGAAGGGCAGCGAGATTCCGCTGAGCCTCTGGGACCTGCACTACCGCGAGATCAAGATCGTCGGCGCGTTCGGGCGCGGCACCGCGTTTCGCCGCGCGCTGGCGCTGATGCCGAAGATGCGCGTCGGGCCGCTGATCACGGCGCGCTTTCCCCTCGAGCGCATCGGCGAGGCCTTCGCCCACGCGACGGCGGGGCGTGGGGCGAAGACCGTCATCACGCCGAACGCCTAGATCACCACCGCAGCGCGCGCACGAACGCGAGATCGCCGATCTTGCGCAGCGGCAGCACGTAAGTCTCGCGCTTCTCGTCCACGGTGTTCTCGTTCGTGATGATCGCGACCGTCGCGGTGATGAGCTGACGCTCGCGGCGCGCGCCGTCGAAATTGTAGCCGGCGGCGTCGAAGTTGCCCCAGTAGTTCACGTAGACCAGATAGGTCCCGCGCAGCGGCGCCGCCACCGAGAAGATCTCGGGCCCGCCGCCGTCCACGCTGTCCACGTCGAGCCCGCCGCCCGTCGTGAGCACCGGGCGCGCCCAGAACGCGTGCTGGCCGTCGGGCGTGATGATGTGCAGGTCCACCTCCGCCTTGCCGTCGTCCCAGCCGAGGATGATGCGGACGCGCGCCGGCGTCTTGCCCGCGTGGCTCTCGTAGAACTGTAGCCGCCGGCGCTCGGTGCCGTCGGGGCTGCGGACCTCGACGCTGTTGGAGCCGCGGCCGAAGGCCCACGGCTTGGAAAAGTAGCCGGCCTCGTCGGTGTAGAGCGGCATCGGGTTGCCGTTGACGATGAACGTGTACGGCGGCCGGCGCGCGGTGCCGGCGGCGCGGATGCGCCCCTGGATCAGCGCGCGGTGACGCTGGCCGCCGCGATCGACCGGCGGCTTCGGGTACGCGGCGTTCACCTCACCGTGACGCTCGTCGAGGCTGCTGTCGATCCAGCCGCCGCGCGGCGTCTCGAGCTCGATCGTCTCGGCGGCGAAGACGTACGCCGCCGCCGCCAGCACGATGGCCAGGCTCGCCGCGAGGACGAAGCGCACGTGAATGCTCATGGCTCCCTCACGAGCTCGCGCGCCAGCCGCTCGACGAAGTCCTCGTCGAGGCCGCGCGGGTGGAAGCGAAACGCCAGGTGGAGGTACTCGTGGGCGACGGTGATCCGGTCGTCGGTGGTCGCGATGCCGCGCACGTGGATGCGGCTCTGCTCGGCGTCGGCGAACGGCCGGCCGTGGACGAGCCGACATGCCGCGACCGGCAGCCGCGGCGGCTCGAAGCCTCGCTCGGCGTGAAGACGCATACGCCAGGCACCGGCGCGCTCCGCCAGCCAGCGCTCGACGCCGCTGAGCCGCTCGCAGGTCGCGCGGCCGGCGCCGTGCAGCGTGGCCAGGCGCCCGTCGGGATACGCGGCGGCGAGAATCTGGTCGAACGGGAGACCGGAGGCGGCGAGGTCCACCGCGTCGAGCCACGCGAGTGTGTTGCGGCTCGCCTGCGAGCGGTGGTACGTCACCGGCGCCCCGGCGACGATGAGGCCGTCGGTCCAGCCGGCGACGCGCCGGCCGGCGTCCGACGGCGGATTCGGCGACACGCGCTGGGCGCGGCTCTCGTCGGCGATGTGCCAGCAGCCCTGGCGGCGGTCGGCGTTCTGCACCAGCCACGAGCGCGCGGCAATCGCGAGCGCGCGGGCGGCCTCCATGGGTCTCGCGGCCGCCTCGCGATCCAACACGCGGGCCACGTAGTCGTTGAGCCCGAGCCGCGCGCTCAGCGTCGGCGCGCTCGTGTCGCGCGCCAGCCTCAGCGTGCCTCGACTCGTGATGTCGACACTCCGTCCATTCTGGAACTCGACGCGGTACGTGCCGTCGAGCAGCCCGGCGGCGGCCGGCGCGCCGGACGATCGCTCCACGACCTGACGGATCGGATAGCGCGCGAAGAAGTCCACGATCACGCACTCGCTCTCGTCGGGCGGCCGGACGTCACCGAAGTGCCTGGCCAGCATCGGCGCCCAGCGCTGAAGCACCTGCATCCCGCCGCCCTCGCCGCGTGTCCACAGCGGCGTGCCGTCGGCGAGCCAACCCGCGAAGCCTCCGGCGTGGGCGCCGGCGCGCGTGGGATGGTCCCAGGTCCACGTCTTCACGCGCAGCGTGGCGCCGAGGTGGCGCGCGGGTAGCGGCTGGGCGGCGACGACGACGTCGAGCAGCGCACGCTCCGCCCGCTGCCGTGCGCGGGCCGGCACGGCGGCCAGCGCCGCCAGCAGCGATGCGACGGACACCCGGGTGCCCGGCGCCACGCGCGAGAGATCGAGCAGCCAGGCGGCGTCCGGCGGCGGCGTACCCCCAGGGAGGGCATGAAGCTGGGCGCTCCAGAACGCGCGCCAGTCCTCGGCGGTCACGTTCAGGCGCGACGGCGCGAAAAAGAGTCCGCACGAACAGGCGAGCGCTTGATCGGCGCCGATCGAGCCTCCGGGAGCGCAGCAGAACGCCTCGTCCTTGGGCGCGGTGCCGTCGCACGTGTAGTCCGGCGCCGCCAGATCGCGCTCGAAGAGGTAGACGTGGACGAACAGCTTCCAGATGCTGCCGAGCGGCGTGTCGAGCCGCCGATCGAGCGCCGCCGCCGCGGGCGGCGCCGCGATGACCTCGCCAGGCGCCGGGTTGATCAGCCGCGCGTATTCCCCGACCCCGCCGCGTCGCCAGGCGACTTCCAGCGACTCACTCGCCGCCGCCGACGCGGCAACAAGCACCATCAACGCGGTCAGCGCCGCGCAGAGTCCGCGCCGAGCCGTGGCGCGCCTCGGGCTTGACCCAGGATGTCTCATCGCACGTCCACCACGCGCGCCGTCTTGCCCTCGTCCTCGAACGCCTTGTCCTCCGGCTCGTACATCCGGAACAGCCGCGCCGGCGGCAGGACGAAGCGGCCGCGCTGGGAGAAGCGCACGAGGTGGCGTACGGTCAGCGGCGCGTCGAGCATGTCGATCGGGACGACGTAGCGCAGGTCGCCGGGCTCGTGGCGCGCGCGCTCCATGGGCACCGCCGCCAGGTGCCGGAACCGCACCTTCATGCCCCACGTCGTGCGCTCCACGTCGGCGCCCGGCGGCAGCGGGACTTCCAGCGCGGCGAAGCGCACGCGGGTGCCGGGCTGGGGCGTCAGCGTCACTTCCTCTATATAGAGGTCGCGGGCGTTCAGGCCGCGAGCCTCGTCCACCGGCGTGGCGGTCATCTCGCCGAGCTTGCCCTCCGCCGCCAGCCGGTAGAGTCGGCGCTCGATCATCACGGGGAGGCGATGCTGCTCCGGCTCGGCGCTCTCGTAACGCACGATGGCGATCGTCGGCGTCGCGGGCGCCGCGTGCAGCTCGAGAGCGCTCGGCCGTCCCTGGCCCGTGAAGCGCCAGACGCGATCGCCCATCCACGATGTCGTGAGCATCCAGTCTCCGCCGACCGCGAGGCCGCCCGGCGAGGCGGCCGGAATGGTGCCCAGAGCCTTCTGCACCCAGACCAGCATAAGCGCACGGTCGAACGTCGGCATCTCGTGGCTCACGCTCTCGAGAATCGCGTCGGCGTCACGCGCGGCCGCCGCGCGGTCACCCAGCAGCAGCAGCGCGCGTGCGATGGGCAGCCCGCTTGCCACCAACGCTGCGCGCGCGACATCGAGTCGTGTGGCCACCGCGGGACGCAGCGTCTGCCCATGACGCGACGCCATCTCGGCGACCAGCACGACCGCGATGTCGCGCGCGAGCGACGAGGTCGGATCAGCCAGGAGCGGGCTCGTGCCCGGACGGCGCCACGGCGCCGCGGCCTCGTCGCCGCCGATCGCGTCGTCTTGCAGGCCGTCGACGAGTGTCTTCGTCGGCAGCCCGATCTCGCCCATGAACCAGACGGCGAGTGCGCGGTGCAGCACCGGCTCGCCGCCGCCGCGCACGCGATAGACCTCCAGCAGCCGCGCCCAGTGCTCCGGCGGCAGCATCACGCCGAGCACGCGCGCGGCGTGCCAGTCGGCGTAGTACGCGTACGCCGTCATCAGCGTGCTGCCGGTCGTCGCCGGCCCCCACCACGCGAAGACGGCGTCGGGACCCGCCATGTGGACGAGACGCAACCGGTTCGTCTGCAGCCGCATCGTGAGGCCGTCGCGCAGCGCCGCCGGCGCCCCCGCGAAGCGCGGGTACGCCAGGCTCAGCGGGATGAGTCGGCTCGCCGTCTGCTCGATGCAGCCCCATGGGTACTCGACGAGGTCGTCCACGATCCGGTTGAACGCGCCCGCGCCCGGCGCGGCGAACGCGACGCTGACGTTGCGCGCGTCCGGCGGCAGCGTGAGCGGCGTGCGCTGGGCCGTGATCGGCACTGTCAGCGCGCGCGCCGCCGGCCAACCGTGCGGACTGGCCGCCAGTGTCGTCGAGAGCGCGTCGGCGACGACACCGCCCTGCTTGATCTGAAGCGTCACGGCGCCGTCGGCCACGCGCGGCAGCGGCAACGCCACGTGGTTCGGACCGGACACCAGGCGCAGCGGCCGCGTCGTGTCGAGTCCGCCCCCGGAGACCACGAGGTCAGCCGTCGTCTCGGCGGCCGTGCGGTTGAAGACGACGAGATCGGCGATGGGCGCGTCACCGGCGCGGAAGCGCGTCGGGCCCGCCCACTTCAGATAGAGCGGCTTGTCCGAGGCGACCCAGGCCGCGCGCTGGCCGACGACGCCGGCCTCGGTCACGGCGCGGCCGGTGATACGCCAGCGCCCGAGCGCGTCCGGCATCCGGAACGTGAAGGTCGCGCGGCCGCCGGCGTCGGTGCGCAGCTCGGGGAGCCAGAGCGCGGTGTCGGCCACGTCACGCCGCGGGCGCTCGAGCACCTTGACGGCGCGCGGGTTGGCGCCGCTGCGCGGCGGCGGGCTCGGCAATGACGACAACGCCATGTCGTAGGAGATGAACGAGAGGCTGGACGACGTCCGCACGTTGTTGCGCCGTGGGTGGTAGAAGAATTCGAGGATGTCGGGGGCGATCTCCGGCTGGAGCACGTAGATCATCTCGTCCACGACGGAGACCGTCAGCCGCGCCGGCACCGGTTTGCCGCCGATCGTGCTGGTGACCTCGACGTTCACCTCGTCCCCTGGTCGGTAGGTCTCCCGAGCCGTCTTGAACGCCAGCGCCACCGAGTCCTGCTCGACTCGGAGCCCGCGATTCTGGAACACGTAGTCGCCGCCGCGCGCGTAGAGCACGGAGAAGGTCATGTTGGGGGCATACTCCGCCCGGACAGGGATCTCAGCGCGCCATTGCGTCGCACCCAGCCGCTCGACGCTCAGCCACGGCCCTCCCGCGGTCAGCCGCGCATGGCGCTCGACGCGATCCCGCTCGAGCGTCAGCAGCGCCTCGTCCACCGGCTCGGAGAACGTGATCAGCGCGCGGGCCACGTCGCCCGCCTTGTAGCGCTCGCGGTCGAGCACGATCTCGATCGTCCCCGGCGCGACGGCGAGCCCCGGGCCGGCGACCCAGTGGCTCGTCGCGCCGACCAGTCGGCCGGCGGCGTCGAGCAGCGAGAGGCTGTAGGACCCTGACTCAGCGAACACCATGGCGAGCCGCCCGCCCGCGTCCATCTGGCCGGTGTCCCGCGCGCGGTTCTCCAGGCGCACGCGCTCCCAGCGGACCGGCCGGTCGGGACCGCCGCGCGCGGGCGAGATCGTGAAGCTCACCGTCTCGCCCGGCGCGCTGAAGCGGCGGGGCGCGGTCAGCGTATAGAGGGTGGCGCCGCGCTCGATCAGGATCTCCCTGGTCGTGCGCACCCGGTAGGCGGCGGCGTCGCTCGCGAGGAGCGTGAGCACGTACCGGCTCGGCTGCTCGGCGGCGGGCAGCGTGAACGCTGCCGCGCCGTGCGCATCGGTGGTCAGCTCGTCGGCCTCGAGCTTCACCGGCGCGCGATCGGCGTAGCGCAGCTCGCCCTCGACCGTGGTCAGTGCCTGCGACTTCACGACCAGCTGCACGGAGGCGTCCGTCACCGGGCTGCCGTCGGGATAGAGGAGCACGACGCGTCCCTTGATCGGCTCGCGCGTCTTGAATTCCGGCTGATCCAGGCGCACGTCGATCTCGAAGTGCGGCCTCACGTAATCGGCCACGCGGAAGGCGGCGCCGTAGACCTGCTTGCCGTACTCGAGCCTGATGTCGTAACCGCCCGAGGCGCTGTTCGCGGGCAGCTCGACGCTCGTGTGGGCGCCCCAGGTCGGGGACAGCATCAGCGCGCGCGTGGCCACCGGCGTGCCCGTCGGGTCGACCACCGTCAGCGCGAGCGGGCCCGCGGCGGCCGGCTGGGACCGCCGCGCGTCCTTGAACTCGCGGCCGAGGACCTTGACGTGCACGGTGTCGCCGGGTCGGTAGAGCGGCCGGTCGGTCACGGCGTAGAGCTTCGTGTCGTAGATCTCGCTGTCGTAGTAGAAGCTCTCGGACACGAACACGCCGCCGTCGCCGTCGCGGCCGATCACGTACGTGCGCTCGGGGCTGGCGTGGCGGAAGACGGCGACGCCGCCGGCGCCCGTCGTTGCGCTCTGCAGCGTGCCGAGGCCGTCGGTCCACGCGACGTCCACCCCGCCGACGGCCTGGCCCGTGCGGCGGTTGACCGTCCACACGAGCAGCTCGCCGGCCGAGACCTTCGTGAGCGCGACCGTGTCGGAGACGAAGACGAGCGTGGTCGCGCGATACGCGCCGATCATGGCCTCGACCAGGTAGAGGCCGGGCGCGCGCTTGCCGATCGGCACCAGCACGTTGCCGCGCGACGAGCGCGCCCAGTCCCACTCGCTGCTGCTGCCGGCCAGCGTCACCTGCCTGGGCGGCTCGATCGGCCTGGCCTGCCACACCGGATAGCGGAAGCGATCGACGAGCGGCAAGCCCTTCAACGGGGCGAAGTGAGGAGGGCTCTCGTACTCCACCGTCCAGTTGCCGGGCGGCGCCTTGGTCTCCGGCGCGTGCGTGGTGACGGCCTTGCGCGCGCCCGACGCGAACAGGCGCTGCCAGCTCTGGCGCGCCTGGCGGTTCCACTGGCTCCACAGATGGCTCACCGTGTTCGCGAGTCCCTCGCCCGCGTACGCGCCCTTCACCTCGACGCGGTGCAGGTTCGGCTGGCGCTTGAGGAACGCGATGGGATCCGGCACGCGATAGACCACGATGTCGGCGCCGCCGTAGCGCTCGACGTGGCCGTACGGCGCGCCGGCGGGCGCCTCCAGCCGCACGACCGCGACGCCGTCGGCGCCGACGCTCGCGTCGGATAGCAGGAAGAACTGGTCGCCGCGCGGCGGCTCGTAGCCGCTCGCCGCGGAGGCGAGCGCGAGCACGCTCGCGATCAGCGCGACAAGAACGCCAGCCGGAAGACGCCGACGAAGTTGGGGTTGCGGGGCTCTGGCCGCCATCGCGTGTCCTTCCATCGCATGAGCGCGTCGAGGGTGACGGCGCGGAGCCCGTTGTCGGACGGCGTCTCCATGCCGGTGTGATAGGCGACGTACCCCCCCATCCACACCATGAGGTGCTGCTCGTCGCCCTGGTCGAAGAAGAGGAGGTCGCCGGGCTCGGCCGCGTTCACCTCGCGCCCGATGGAGCGGCTGTTGCGCCGCACGAGCGTCTCGGCGGTGACGAACGGCCCGCGGGTGCCGTCGTCACGGACCCAGCCGCCGAGCGCGCGCCGTTCGGCGTCGCTCAGCTCGACGTCCGGCGGCAGCGCGCGGCTCGAGAGTCCGTTGGCCGCCAGCCACCGCGCGTCGTGCGGCCGCAGCGCCTCGCCGACGGCGAAGCGCACGAGCCCGGCGCAGTCACGATGGAACCAGCGCGGCGTCGGGCCCTGCCGCACTTGCTCGTTCACCACGCGCACCATCCAGGCGCGCACGATCATCGAGCGGTGCGCGTCCAGCCGGAGCACCGGCTCGGGCTCCGCCACACTCAGCGCGTCGGCGGTCTCCGCCCACAGCACGAGCGCGAGCGCGACGAGCCTACGGCCGGCCAAGGGGCCTCCACTCCACCGCGAGCCAGCGGTCGGCGCGCGGCGTGGCCTCGCTGGGCAGCACGAGCGCGTAGGCCGGGTACCGCTTCAGCGTGGCGAGCCGCGGCGCGAGATGAGTCGACGCCGCGTTGCGGAAGACGGGCTCCTGGCCGGCGGGGAGGCTGGCGAACGCCTCCGCCTCGGCGAGCGTGCCGAGCGAGCGCGGCACGAGGACGGCGAGCACCGTCGCCTCGTCGGGCAACACGTCGGCGAGCGACGGATACCGCCGATTCGCCACGGCGAGCACGTCACCGACGAGCCGGTCGTCGGGCGAGAACGCGACGGCGTGGCGGTGGCGCGCGAGACTCACCTGGAAGAACCTCTCGGCCTGCGGCCCGGCGCCCTGCCGCCGGATGCCGTCGCGCGCCGTCACGCGTCGCTCCCAGACCGCGGCGTCGGCGGCCTCGGCGCGCGCCACCGCGTAGCGGGGAACATCGGCGCCCTCGAGCGAGCACTCCGACGCGCCGATGGCCGCCGTGAACAGCCGCTCCAGCACCGCCGCCTCCGCCGGCTCGAGCGGGCGCCGCGTCGGCACGAGGAAGAGCGGCGTGTAGAGCCGAGACTTCGGGTACCAGCAGACGGCGGCGGGGCCGTCGAGCGCCGCGACGACCGCCTGCGTCGCCGCCGGCTCGACGCCGACCGCCTCGGACAGCGTCGCGGCCTCCGGCCACCGCACGGGCAGCGCGACGCACGCGCCAGGCTCGGCGGGCACGAGCGCCCACAGCGCTCGCGTGGAGAGCGCGCGCTCGGGCAGCGCGGCGGGATCGAGAAGCACGCGCGTCGCCCAGCCATCGCGCGCGAGGTCGAAGCGCAGCGCGCTCACGCCGGGAAAGAAGCGCTGGTAGCCGAACGACAGGTAGCGGGCGCTCACGGCCAGCGTGTGGCGCCGCTCGCCCCGCTCGAGGGCGAAGTGGTCGCGGTAGATCCGTCGTGCCTCGTCGCGTCCGCTCAGCAGCCCGGCGATGACCGAGCGCCCGGCGCCGCGCAGTCGCCCTTCGCGATCGGTGAGCATCGCGGCGTCGGAGAGGATCACCAGGCGGTCGCCGTGGCCGGCGAAGAGCAGGACACGGCGGCGCGCGTAGGCGAGCGCGTAGACCGGCACGGCCGCGCCGTCCACCTCGAGGTCGCCCTCGACACGTCTGAGCTGCGCGTCGTTCAGCGCGACCTTGGCGGCCATCTCGAGGAGGCGCGTGAGCCCGGTGCGGCTGACGACGACCAGCGAGTGGCCGAGCCGGCCGTCGCCGGCCTTCCACAGCGCGATCTCGGCCGGCTGATCGATGACCGCGCGGATCACCCGGTCGCCAAGATCGAGATCGTGCTCGTAGGCCAGCCGCCGCAGCGTGCCGCCGAGGCTCAAGCGCCCTTCGGTCTGCTCGTAATACGTGACGAAGTCCTCGGTGAGGACGTCGCGAAACAGCGCAACGTTCAGGAGGTCGCGCGGCAGATCCGCCAGGCTCGCGGTCTGCACCAGCGCGTCGGGGCGGGCGAGGTCGAGCGCGATCGCGGGCGCGTCGAGGACCACCGCCCCGCCCCGGCGGACGGCGAGGACGCCGCCCACCAGGACGAGGATGACGACCGCCGCGACGCCGAGCTTAAGGCTTCTGGACATCGACGTTCGCGGGCACGAGCGGAGCCGAACCGGCCGTGGGGGCCGACGTCGTGGACACCGCGGCCACGGGGCCGAGGCGGCGGATCTCCAGATGCACGCGACGGTTGAGCTGCTGGCACTCCTTGCCCGGGTCATCGCAGAGCGCCGCCTCGGGGCCGAGCGCCACGACCTTCACCGACGACTCCGGCACGCCCAGCTCGACGAGGAACTGCTTGACCGTGTCCGCGCGCCGCTGGGCCAGGACCTTGTTGTAGACGGCCGGCCCGTGGATGTCCGCGTAACCCGTGACGAGCACCGCCCAGGTGTCCGTGCGGCTCATGGTCGCCGCCTTGTCCTGGAGCATCTTCGCGGCGTCGGCGCGGAGGCGCGCGCTCTTGAAGTCGAAGTAGACGTCGGCGTGGACGACGACGCCGTCGAGCGTCGGCACGGTCAGCTTCGGCCGGGGCGTCTCGAGGGCCTTGGTGTCGGCCGGCTTACCCGGGGCGGCCGTTCCGGCGGCGGCCTCGTCCGGCCGGGCCTGCATCCAGTAGAATGCCCCCACCCCGCTCAGCAACATCGCGAGGCACCCGATCACGATCACCAGCTCCCGCAGCAGCTCGTGCTTCGTGTGTGTCGACTGCACGTTCGTCGTCGTCATGGTCTTCTCCGTGGCCTGGTTTCGTACCTCGGCGCCGGCCGACCCGCCCATGCGGCGGCCGCGCTCGGCAGGCTCATATCGCAACGCGCGGGCCAGACCCTGAACAACGCAACGACGCGCACTTGCCTCACGCATGGCACCGCGCGACGCGGGGACGTCCCCGCATCCCCGCACCGGCCCCGCGGGCGCAGTGCGAGCCTCAGGACGTCGCGGGGCCGCAATGGGTTCACGGAGCGACCACGAGCGATGGCGAGGTGCGGATCGCTCGCCGCGATCGTCCGGGTGCCGGAGTGCCTAGCGCGCGGTCGCGGCCAGCGGATGCAGGACGTTGATCGCGTAGCCGACGTCGAGACGCTCGCCCAGCCAGCCGGGCATCGACGTGCGGGCGTCGATGTGAAGGCCTCGTGCGTCGTTCTGCCTTCGCAGCGTGTCCACCGGGTTCGCTGGCACTGCAAGGGAAGGTGGAACGCCGTCCTCGTGGACCGTGCGATGGTGGCGGCGACAGAGTAGCGCCAGGTTTGACAGCGTCGTGGGGCCGCCATGTGCCCAGTGGCGGACGTGATGGGCCTGGGCGAACGGAAGTCCGCAGCCGGGGAACCGGCAACCTCGGTCTCTATGCTGCAGCGCGCGCCGAAGCGCCGGCGGAATGGCCCGCGTCCGCGCGCCGACCTCCGTTACCTGACCGTCTGCGTCGTGCCTCATCACCACCCGGGTCGCATCGCAGGCCAGACGGCGAGAGGTCTCTGCGGAAACGTGCGCGCCGGCCTCGAGCAGTGACTGGCCGGGGGCGGCGGGATCCGCCGGGGCGTCAGATTCAGCCAAGACCGGTACGTCGTGTCCCCGGATCGATCCCGTGGTGCAGGGCGGTCTCGGCGAGCGAGGCCAGCGCGTCTGCCTGCTACTGGCCGAACGCGGGTGGCTCCCGGCCGGGTCCTGGAACGTTCCCGCGGGAACGTTTTTGTTTATCAGACCGGTGTCCGGGTGTGCGACCTGCGTACGCTGAGCCCCCTCATCGAGGCGAGCCTAAGAAGAAGCCCGTTGAAAGCTCTGCCGAACGAGGAACTCGAGCGAGCGGAAGTGGCGCTCCGGGAGATTCTTGAACCGGCGCCGGCAGGCCGCGATGGCCGCCTCGGGGGTGTCGAAGCCGGCGATGGAGCGGAGCAGGTGCTCGTGGTACTCGCGCAGCTTCAGCTCGACGGCCCGGCCGAGCACGGGATCGCCGGCCAGCTCGCGGGCGGCGCGCTCGCGGTCACCGCCGGCGTCGACCAGGGCGCGGAAGCCCAGGCCCTTGAGCCGCTGGGTCACGGTGCTCCTGTCCCAGCCGAGCTCGCCGGCGCTGGCCTGCATGTCGAAGCCGTGGCGCCGCAGGCACGCCAGCACGGCGGCGTCGCCCGTCTCGGCCCCGGGCTCGACGACGAGACGGCGCTCCGGCTCCGGTAACCGCAGCTCCTCGCGCTTGAGCACCGGGCCATCGGCCAGCGCGACGGCCTGGCGCAGGCAGTTCTGAAGCTCGCGTACGTTGCCGGGCCAGGCGTGCGCCCGCAGCGCGACGACGGCGTCCTCGGACAGCGTGACGCCCGGCCGGCCGAGCTCGACGGCGGCCTCACCGACGATCCGCGACGCGAGCACCGCGACGTCGTCGGGCCGCGCGCGCAGCGGCGGCAGCCGGAGCACCAGGCCCTTGAGCCGGAACCAGAGGTCCTCGCGGAACCAGCCCTCGGCGACGCCGCGCTCGAGGTCGCGGTTGCTGGCGGCCACGACGCGCACGTCGACGCCCGTCGGCCGCGTGGCGCCCACCTTGTGGAACACCTTCTCTTGAAGCACGCGGAGCAGCTTGCTCTGCTGATCGGCGCGCAGCTCGCCGATCTCGTCGAGGAAGATCGTCCCGCGATCGGCCTGCTCGAAGTAGCCGCGACGCTCGGCGACGGCGCCGGTGAAGGCGCCCTTGACGTGGCCGAACAGCTCGCTCTCGAACAGCTCGGGCGGGATCGCGGCCATGTTGACGGCGACGAACGGCTGGGCCGCGCGCGGGCTCAGGCGGTGGGCGGCGCGCGCGAACAGCTCCTTGCCCGTGCCCGGCTCGCCGACGATCAGGATCGGCAGCGGCGAGCGCGCGGCGCGGCTCAGATCGTGGAAGACCGCCAGCATCGCGGGATCGCGCGTGACGATCCCCGCCTCCTCGCACGCGCGGCGCAGCGCCTCCTGCCCGGCGTCGCCCAGCGCGCCCGTGCGCGCCTCCGCCGCGCGCAGGCCCGACAGCTCGCGCTCGAGCGTGTCGAGCCGCTGGCGCGTCGCCTCCTCCTGGCGCCGCGCCTCGGCCAGATGCTCGCGCAGCAGATCGGCGGCCCGCCCGAGGTCGCGCTCGGCGCCGGTGGACCGCGCGACTGCCGCGCGCGCCGTGTCCAGATCCTCCTCGAGCGACTCCACCGCCGACTCATTGCGCACCAGGGTTTCCCGGACGCGCGCGTTCTCGTCCTCCAGGCGGCGGATGCGCGCGCCGGACGCGAGCTGGCCGGCGACGAGGCCGCCGAGCGCGGCCAGCGCCGCCGCGCCGAGCGGCGTCACCACCGGCAGCACGAGACCGGTCGTCGCGAGCGCCGTCGGCAGCGCCGCCGCGTAGGCGCCGGCAAGGACGACGGCACCGGCGAGGCCCACCCACCAGCGCGTCGCCGACAGCAGCCACGCCGCCAGCGCCGCCAGCGCGAGGGCGACCCCCGCCGTCGCCACCGGCGAGGCTTCGTGCAGACGCGAGCCGGCGAGCAGCCCACGCGCGAAGTGGGCCTGGACCGCGATCGGCGACATCTCCCCGATGGGTGTGCGGAGGGTGGCGCGCGCGGGCTCGGCGACGACCAGCACCGCGTTCTCGTTCGCCAGCGTCTGGATCCGGTCCGCGTTGCCCTGCTCGATCGCCGTCCACACCTCGAGAAACGGCACGACCTGGACGCCGCGCGGCCACGCGCCCCCGGCGAAGTCCACCAGCGTCCGGCCGCGCGGGTCGACGGCAACGCGAAGATCGCCGGCGGCGGGGCCGGTGAGCGCGGACACGAGCGCCAGCCCGAACGCCGGCACCGGCCGCCCGCCGAGCGGCAGCGACGGCGGTACCGCGCGGACGATGCCGTCGGCATCGGGCTCGACCACCGTGTGGCCGACGTTCGGCTCGCGGGGCGCGGCCGGGCCGACGCGCGACGTCGCGGACGAGACGACGGCGACGACATCGACGGTCTGCGCGGCCTGGGCGAGCAGCGCGTCGCTCCCGGCGCCGCCCCGGCCCGGCACGCTCGGCATCCCCAGCGGGACGTCGAGGCCGACGACGGCGGCGCCGCCGCGGCCCAGCGCGGCGACCACGCGCGCGAGCACCGCGCGGTCCCAGGCGCCCGCGCCCAAGCGCGCCTCGCTCGAGGGATCGCGCGCGACGATGACCAGGCGCGGCGTGTCCGCCACCGGCGCGCGGGAGCGGAGCCAGCGATCGTACACCGACCAGTCGAGCGCGGTGACGCCGGCGCCCCCGAGGAGCGAGACCGTGGCCGCGATCAGCGTCGCGCCGACGGCCAGCAGCGCGGCCCGGACGAGCGTCTTCAGGGACGCGGGCGCGAGCGCCCTTCGGCGGCGGCGCTCTTGAGGTAGGCGAGGATCCGCGCGTCGTGCGCGGGCAGCTGGCCGTCGATCCCCTGGTCGTAGAGCGTCTCGAGGATGCGCTGGGCGGGCTCGCTGAGCGCCGCCGCTTCGCGAATGAGGACGACGATCGCCTCGCCCGCGCGGCCCTGACGCAGGAGCGCGGCGCCCAGCGGCTCGTCACCCTCGCGCGCCAGCCCCGGGTAGTCCTTCCAGAGCCGCGCGCGGTACTCGCCGAACGCCTGCTCGACAGCCTGGCGCTCGGCCGGCGTCCGGCGGGAGCGCCCGGACACGGCCTGGCGCAACTGCACGAGGCTCTCGTCCGCCTGAGCCACGCCCTGTTCGGCCGCGCGCGTCCACCAGGTGATCGCGGCCACGAGATCGCGCTCGACGCCGGCGCCGGTCGCGAACGCCGCGCCGGCGAAGTACTGGGCGCGCGGCAGCCCGGCCTCGGCGGCGGCGAGGAACTCGGGGGTCGCCTCCGCGTCGCGCCGCGCCAGCTTCAGCACGAGCGCGAGGTTGTAGCGCGCGTCGTGGGCGCTCGGCTCGCGGGCGAGCACACGGCGATAGGCGTCGATGGCGCCGACGAGATCGCCTTGCGCGTAGCGCACGACGCCGAGCGTGTAGCTCGCCTGCACGAGATCGGGCCGGGCGGCCAGCGCGGCCTCCAGCTCGGCGCGCGCCGCCGGCCAGTCCTGGCGCGCGACGAGGGCCGCCGCCAGCGTGAGCCGTGCCTCGGCGAAATCGGGGCGGACGCGCAGCAGGCCGCGCAGCTCGTCGGCGGCGCCGTCGAGGTCGCCCATCGCGTAGAGGGCGAGGCCCAGGCTTGCCCGCGCGTCGGCGAGGTCGGGGCGCAGCCGCAACGCCTCGCGCAGCGCGACGGCGGCCGCCGCCATCTCCCCGCGCGCGATCAGCGCCCGGCCCTCGTCCAGCCGCGCACGCGCCGGGTCGGTGGCCGGGCCCGGCACCGGGACGGCGCCCGTGCGCGGCGACGGCACGACGAGGACGCCGATCGCCGAGGGCGGCGCAGGCGGCGGGGACGCAGGCCGCGCCGGCGCGGACGCAGTCGTCGGCGGCGGCGGCGAGGCAGTCGGCGACGAAGGCGGCCGCCGGGTTGCGCATCCGCTTGCGAGGACGAGGAGCGCGAGCGAGAGGACGACGGGGCGCGTGGTGCCGTTCATCAAGCGCTTCGATGATAGCAGAGCGGGTTACACTCCCCGGCACGGAGGCAACCCATGCGATATCTGGTGACGGGCGCGGCGAGCGGGATCGGTCGGGCGACGGTTCTGAGGCTGGCGCGCGACGCGCGCTCGGCCGGACGCGCCGGGAAAATTGCCATCGTCGACGTGGCGCAGGCGAAGGCAAAGCTCGACGCCGTCACCGAAGAGCTGCGCAAGCTCGACGCCGAGCCGCTGGCGATCCACGCCGACATGGCGACCGCCGATGCGCCCGCGCGCGCCGTCGGCGAGGCGGTCGCGCGCTTCGGCGGCCTCGACGGTCTCGTGAGCAACGCCGGCATCAACCGCCCCGGCGCGCTCCTCACCTACACCGTCGAGGACTGGGACGCGCTCTTCAACGTCAACACGCGCGCGACGTGGCTGCTGGCGAAGACCGCGCACGACGCGCTGGCCGCCGCGAAGGGCGCCATCGTGGTCACCGCCTCGATGTCCGGCAGCAACGCGCACGCGAACCTCGGCGCCTACGCGCCGAGCAAGGCGGCGGTGATCATGCTGATGCGCGTGCTCGCCCAGGAGTTCGGCCGCGACGGCATCCGCGTGAACTCCGTGTCGCCGGGGATGGTGCGCACGGGCATGACCGAGAAGGCGTACCAGGATGCGTCGGTGGCCGCCGAGCGCGCCGCGCTGGTGCCGCTCGGCCGCGTGGCCGCGCCCGAGGACATCGCGGACGCCGTGGCGTTTCTGCTCGGGCCCGACGCGCGCTACATCAACGGGCACGACCTCGTCGTGGACGGCGCGGTGAGCGGGAACTTCCTCGGCCGGCTGCCCGGGATTTCGAAGATCCCGCGCGGCTGAGCCGCGGCACGACCTCCTCGGCCAGGAGCCGCATCGAGCGCTCCCACGCGCCGCGCGGCGTCCACTCGTGCGCGATGACGAGCAGCGTGCCGAAGCCGCCGACGTCCTCGGCGAGCCGCGCGAGCTTCTTCGTGACGGTCTCGGGGCTGCCGACGATCCAGATGTTGTCGCAGAGGTACTCGAGGGTGACCTCGGGATCGGCCATGGCGGGATCGGCCTTGAGCATGTCGAAGCCGCGGAGCTTCGGGAGCAATTTCAGGAAGTAGTCGCGGTAGTCGCGCCCGAGGGTGCCCCCGATCGCCTCGCGTCGCGCCTTCGCGTCGGTGTCGGCGACGAAGACGTCGCGCGCGATGCGCCACGTCTGGCGATCGGCGACGCGGCCGGCGCGCTTCGCCCCCGTCTCCACGCCCTCCCAGTGCGTCTTCAGAATGCGCGGCGGCACGAAGTTGATGGACATCGGGATGTAGCCGCGCTCGCCCGCGAGCACGAGCGTCTCCGAGTTCGCGGACACGCCGGCCACGCCGATCGGCGGGTGCGGCTTCTGGTAGGGCCGCAGGTGCAGGCGCAGGCCGATGTCCGGCTGCGGCTGCGGCACGGTGAAGCGCCAGCGCCGGCCCTCGCCCTCGTAGGCTCCGGGCTTGGCATCCTGCCAGAGCGCCAGCACGGTGTCGAGGATCTCGCGGGTGATCACGCGATGCTCGCCACTCTTGGGATCGACGCCGAACATCTCGAAGTCGCCCGGAAACCCGCCGGAGCCGACGCCCCAGTAGAAACGCCCGCGCGCCATCTGGTCGAGCTGCGCGATGCGCTGGGCCAGCATCAGCGGGTCGTGGTTGGGCAGACACGAGACGCCGGTGGCGAGCTTCATCTTCGTCGTCATGCCGAGCGCCCGCGCGATGAAGAGGTCGGGGCACGGGATGTTCTCCCACTGCGCCGTGAAGTGCTCGCCGATCCACGCCTCTTCGTAGCCGAGCCGGTCCAGCGTCGCCAGCTGGGCGAGGTCGTCGTCCATCGTCTTGGCCGGGTCGGCCCCCGGCGGGTGCAGCGGCATCGCGAAATAGCCGAGTCGCATCGGGATCCTCCACCTTGACAGCATCGCTTCGCGGTGATGCCATTAGGGCCCACCGGAGGCCGAATTATGGCAGAGATCGTCGCGGCAGCGCTGGCGGCCCACGCGCCCCTCATCACGGGCAAGCCGGAGATCGCGCGCCCGGAGCAGCGCGAGCGCCTCTACGCCGGCTTTCACGAGATGCGGCGGCGGCTGGCGGCGGCGCGGCCCGATCTCCTCGTGATGTTCGTGAACGACCACCTGCAGAACTTCCCCTACAGCAACCTGCCGGCGTTCTGCATCGGTCTCGTGGACGCCTACGACGCGCCGAGCCCCGGCGGCAGCAAGCTCATGCGCATCCCGCCGCGCAAGATCCCCGGCGCGCCGCAGTGGAGCATGGCGCTGCTGGAGGCGGGGCTGGCGGGCGGCTTCGACTTCGCCTACTCGTACGAGATCGAGTCGTGGGACGAGCTGTCGGTGCCGCTGCACTTCCTCAACCCCGACGGCGACATTCCCGTGGCCACCGTGTACACGAACTGCGCCGCGCCGCCGCTGCCCACGCTGCGCCGCTGCCACGAGATGGGCGCGTTCGTCGGGCGCTTCGCGCGCTCGCATCCGGGCGCCGCGCGCGTCGCCTTCGTCGCCACGGGCGGGATCTCGCACTGGGTCGGCACGCCCGAGACCGGCCGCATCAACCCGGAGTGGGACCACTGGGTGATCGATCACATCGAGCGCGGCGACATCGAGCCGCTGCTCCGGCTGACCTGGGACGCGATCGAGAAGGACGGCGGCAACGGCGGCCAGGAGATCCGCAACTGGGTGGCGCTGATGGGCGCCGTCCCGGGCTGGAAGGGCGAGGCGCTCGCCTACGAGCCGGTGCCCGAGTGGATCACCGGCTGCGGCACCGTGTGGGTGCACGCGTGATCGCCGTCTCGTACCCGCTCAACAAGATCCTGACTGGCCTCGCCCGCGCCCACGTGACCCGCGAGACGCTGAGCGACGCCGAGCTGGCCGGCCACGACCTGAGCGACGCCGAGCGGTCGGCGCTCCTGGCCGGCGACATCCGCCGGCTCTACGACCTGGGCGCCAACCCCTACCTGATCCGGCGAGTCTTTCGGCCCCGATTTCCCATCTAAGCGAGGGAGACCCTTCGTGATGCGTCGCCTGCTCCTTGCGTTGTCGCTCGTCGGCCTCGCCCTGCCCGTCGGGGCCGAGGTCACGTCGCGGCCCTACGCCCTGCCGTCGGACGGCGGCTCGCCGCACGACGTCGCGGTGAGCGCGGACGGCGTCGTCTGGTACACGGCGCAGCGCGACGGCAAGCTGGGGCGCCTCGATCCCGCGAGCGGCAAGGTCGAGCTGATCGCACTCGGCCAGGGCGCGGCGCCGCACGGCGTGATCATCGGCCCCGACGGCGCGCCGTGGGTGACCGAGGGCGGCACCAACGCGATCGTGCGCGTCGATCCGAAGACGCGAGAGGTCCGGCGCTGGCCGCTGCCCCAGACGCGCAGGTGGGCCAACCTCAACACCGCGACCTTCGACAGGCGCGGGCGCATCTGGTTCACGGGCCAGAGCGGCGTCTACGGCCGCCTCGATCCTGCGACGAGCGACATGAAGGTCTGGGACGCGCCGCGCGGCCGCGGCCCCTACGGGATCGCGACGACGCCCGAGGGCGACGTCTACTACGCCTCGCTGGCCGGCAATCACATCGCGCGCGTCGATCTCGACACGGGCGCCGCGACCGTCATCGAGCCGCCGACGAAGGATCAGGGCGCGCGGCGCGTGTGGTCGGACAGCAAGGCCCGGATCTGGGTCAGCGAGTGGAACTCCGGCAACGTGAGCATGTACGATCCGAAGGCGCAGACGTGGAAGGCGTGGCGGCTGCCGGGCGACAGCCCGCGCGCGTACGCCGTGTACGTGGACGAGCAGGACGTCGTGTGGCTCAGCGACTTCGGCGCCAACGCGATCGTCCGCTTCGAGCCGGCCACCGAGAAGTTCCAGGTGTTCCCGAGCGACAAGCGGGGCGCGAACGTCCGGCAGATCCTCGGCCGGCCCGGCGAGGTCTGGGCCCCGGAGTCGGGCAACGACCGCCTCGTGGTCTACCGCACGAAGTGAGGAGGACGAAGTGAGGAGGACGAGGATGCGCATCATCCTGGGAGCGATGCTGACGGTGCTGCTGCTCTCCTTCGCGCCGGCGGACGCGCAGGACGCGCGCGCGACGCTGGACGCCGCGAGCAAGGCGCTCGGGGCGGCCAATCTGAAGTCCTACGAAATGACGGGCAGCGGCGTGAGCTGGGCGACGGGCCAGAGCCCCGCGCCGGGGAGCCCGTGGGCGCGGTTCGTCGTGAAGAGCCTCACGCGCTCGGTCAACTACGAGACCGCGTCGCTGCGCGACGTCTGGGTGCGCACGCAGGGCGAGGATCCGCCGCGCGGCGGCGGCGTCCAGCCCGTCCGCGGTGAGCAGCGCCAGGTCTTCGTCGTCGCGGGCGATCTCGCCTGGAACGTCGTGAACGACGCGGCCATTCCGGCGCCGATCACGCTGGCCGCCCGGCAGCTCGAGCTGTGGGCGACGCCCCACGGCGTCGTGAAGGCGGCGCGGGCCAACAACGCCACCGTGCAGGGCCGCACGCTCGCCTTCGCGGTTCCCGGCAGGTTCACGGCGCGCGCGACGCTCAACCGCGCCAACCTCGTGGAGCGCGTCGAGGCCGTCATCCCGAACCCGGTGCTCGGCGACATCCCCGTCACCGTCGAGTACGCGGACTACAAGGACGTGGGCGGCGTGAAGTTCCCCATGAAGATCACCCAGACGGCCGGCGGGTTCCCCATCCTCGACCTCACCGTGGCCGAGGTGCGGCCGAGCGCCGCCGTGGACGTCGCCGTGCCCGATAACGTGCGCGCGGCCACCGCGCCCTACGCCACCGTGACCCCACAGATGGTCGCCGATGGCGTCTGGTACGTGGGGGGCGGCACCCACCACAGCGTGGCCATCGAGATGAGCGATCACCTGATCGTCGTGGAGGCGCCGCTCAACGACGAGCGCGCGCTGGCGGTGATCAAGGAAGTGCGCGGGCTGGCGCCGGGCAAGCCGGTCCGCTACGTGATCAACAGCCACCACCACTTCGATCACTCCGGCGGCCTGCGCGCGTTCGCCGCCGAGGGCGTGATCGTGATCACGCACGAGATCAACCGCCCGTTCTTCGACCGCGCGTTCGCCGCGCGCTCGACGATCAACCCCGATCACCTCGCCCGGACGGGCAAGAAGGCGGCCGCCGTCGAGGGCGTGCGCGACAAGCGCGTGCTGACCGACGGCACGCGCAGCGTCGAGATCCACCACATCGCCGGCGTGCTGCACGACGACGGCCTTCTCATGGTGTACCTGCCGAAGGAGAAGCTGCTCATCGAGGCGGACGCGTACACGCCGACGCCTCCGAACACGCCACCCCCGAGCCCGCCGAGCCCCTTCACCGTGGGCCTGGCCGACAACATCGCGAGGCTCGGACTGACCGTCGACCGGCTGCTGCCGCTGCACGGACGGATCGTGCCGCTGGCCGATCTGAACCAGGCCGCCGGCCGCGCCAACTGAGAGAGGAGAGAGGACATGGCTCAGCTGCAGATTCCGCTCGATAGCGCGCGCTTCGCGAAGGGGATGACCTGGAAGGACTACATGGCCCAGATGGGTGACACCCAGAAGCGCACGGAGGAAAACTACAACAGGGCCAACCTGACCGACGACGAGAAAAAGTTCTTCTCGGGCGTCAAGGGCGTGAAGAACGTCATGATGCTGGCCGAAAACTGGTGCGGCGACGTCCACCGCAACTCGCCGCTGATCGCCAAGATCGTCGAAGCGATCCCGGGGGCCGAGCTGCGCGTGTTCCTGCGCGACCAGAACCTCGACATCACCGACTGCTTCCTCAACAACGGCTACCGCTCGATCCCGGTCGTCGTCTTCTTCGATGCGAACTGGAACGAGATCGGCCGCTGGATCGAGCGCGCGCACCCCGCGACGGCGAAGGCCGCCGTGATCCGCACCAAGACGCTGGACCAGGCGCCGAAGGAGGACAAGGCGAAGCAGGAGGCGGCCATGAACGACTTCCGCGCGCAGGTCAACGCCGAGTACGCGGTGCCCGGCGGCCCCCTGTGGCGCGCCGCGGTCGCCGAGGTGCGCACGCTGTTCGAGACCAAGCTGGCGAAGAAGTAGCGCATCGCTGACATCTCGTGAAGGCGCGCGGGGCCGGCCGGCGGCCGGCCCCGCGTTCAGCTCAGCGTCGCGCCCTGGGCGTCGACGTAGACGGCGTAGATCGACTGGCTCGCGGCCATGAAGAGCCGGTTGCGGCTCGGCCCGCCGAAGCAGAGATTGGCGCAACGCTCCGGAAGCAGGATCCGAAACACCATCTTGCCGTCGGGCGTGAAGACCACGGCCCCGTCGTGGCCCTCGCCGCCGCCCCACCCGCACCAGAGGTTGCCGTCGGTGTCGCACCGAAAGCCGTCGGGAATGCCCTGGCCGCAGTTCACGAAGACGCGCCCGTTGGCCAGCGCGGTGCCGTTGCCCACGACGTCGAAGACGCGGATCGTCCGCGGGCTGTCGCCACTGGCGACGACGTACAGGCGCGACTCGTCCGGTGAGAACGCCAGACCGTTGGGACGCGGCACGTCGCCCGTCACCACGCTGGCGCGGCCCGCGCGATCGACGCGGTAGACGTTCGTCGGCAGCTCCGGTGTCGCCTTGTGGCCCTCGTAGTTGGACAGGATCCCGAACGGCGGGTCGGTGAACCACACGGAGTCGTCCGACTTCACCACCACGTCGTTCGGCGAGTTCAGGCGCTTGGCGTCGAAGCGGTCGCAGATCACGCCGACGGCGCCGTCGTACTCCGTGCGCGTCACGCGCCGGGCGTCGTGCTCGCAGGTAACGAGCCGGCCCTGACGGTCGCGCGTGTTGCCGTTGGCGTTGTTGGACGGCCGGCGGAAGACGGAGACGGCGCCCGTCTCCTCGTCCCAGCGCATGATCCGGTTGTTGGGAATGTCGCTCCAGAGCAGATAGCGGCCGTCGCCGAACCACACCGGCCCCTCGGCCCAGCGGAACCCCGTGGCCAGCCGCTCCACGGCGGCGTTGCCGATGCGGAAGCGCGCGAAGCCCTGATCCAGGATCTGCATCGAGGCGTCGGGATACCGGACGATCGGTCGCTCCGTCATGTCACCTCCCAGGTCGCCGCCCAGCCGCGGCTCGTCCACGAAGTTCTTCACGATCTCGTAGCGCTCGCCGTTGTCCAGGCGGCGCGCCTCGTAGCGGTTGCCGGCCGCGTCAGCGCGGCCGCCCCGCGACGTTCGTGTCGGGTCGTCGCTCTCGTCGAACGCGAGGACGACGGCGCCGGGCAGCAGGTGCGAGTGGAACGCGTCGAGGAACGCGTCCATCCGCGTGAGATCCACGTGCGAGAGCCAGAGGCCTGCGAAGCCGGCGTCCCAACGCGGCAGCCCGGCGTGCCGCGCATACGCGTCGCGCGCCTCGAAGGTGACGCTGCCGCGCGGGTACGGCCGCCAGGCGGGGATCTCGTACACGCGCTCGTACTCTGCGGCGCGCCGCGCGTAGTAGCGCGTCATCTCCTCGGTCACGACGCGCGTGCCCGGCGCTACGGTTTGGCCGCGCGCACGAGCGCCAGCGTCGACTCCACGCCGTCGTCCGCGGGGAGCGCGCGCAGGATGATCTCGTCGAGCACGCCGTCCCAGCGCGCCAGCGCGCGCGCGACGTCTGCCGGCGTGTCCGCGACGATCGCCGTCGCCTCCGGCTTCACGCCCATGCGGTCGAAGTTCGCCTTGTAGGCGGGAATCGCCGCGTAGCGTCCACCTTCCTTGGCGACGCGGTCGGCGGCGCCCGGTCCCATGGCGAGCCGCACGTAGCCGAACATCCGCGGCGCCGCGCGCTTCGCGGCCTGCGCGCCCTCGCGCACGAGCGCGGCGGACGCCTTCGCGTGCTCGGGCGTGAGCCAGTTGAAGAGGACGCCGTCGGCGACCTCGCCGGCGAGCCGGCACATCCTGGGACCGAGCGCGGCGACGACGAGCTTGCTGCGCAGCTCCTTGCGGAGCGCGGCGACGCCCTCGCGGACGCGGTCCAGCGACTTCGGATTCGGGCTGCCGACGCCGAGCCACAGCCGGTCGAGCGGCAGCGCGTGCGTGCGCACGCCCTCGACGATCGATGCCGGCCCGCGCGTGTGCAGCGGGATCACGCCGATCCCCAGCGCGATCCGACGCGTCTCCTTGGCGGCGGTGGCCAGCGCTCCGAGCCCGTCGAACGGCCCGGGGTGGTTGACCCAGAACGAGCTGTAGCCCGCGCTCTCCGCCTCGCGGGCGGCGGCGGCGACGACCTCGGCCTTGACGTTGGCGGCGACGGCGAATCCCCGGCTCATGGCTCTCCTCTTTCTAGGGCGCGAGCGCCTGCTGCAGCGTTTCGCGAAGATCGAACTCCGTCAATCCGTAGCGCTGGCGCAGCGACTCCTCGCTCTCGCCACGCTGCTTGCGCGCTTCGAGCTGCGCCTCGTAGGCGAGCGCGTCGTTGGTGGCCGCGCGCAGTTCCGCCGCGACGGCCGCGCCGACGATGCGGCCGAGCGCGTAGATCGCCGTCGCGCGCACGGCGACGCTGTCGTCCTTGAGCCGGCGGCGTACGACGTCGGCCGATCCCTTGTCGCGCAGCTCACCGAGCGCCAGCACCGCCTCCTGGCGGAGGCGGCGATCGGCGTGGCCGGTGAGATCACGGAGCTTCGTGAGCCCACGCGCATCGCCGAGCTGTCCCAGATCCCACGCGGCCAGCGTCACCGTCATCGCATCCGGCTCGCCGAGCAGCGCGGCAAGCCGCGGCCGGACGACATCGCCGCCCGGCCGTTTCGCGATCGCCAGCAGCGACTGCGCGGCTTCCCACTTCACGCCGAATGCGTCGGCGCCGCTGCCGCGCGCGAGCATCTGCACGAGCACGGGCACCGTGACCGCCGGGTTGTCGAGGAGCCCGAGCGCACTCGCCACGCTGCGCCGGATCTCCGGCTCAGAATCGTCGCGCCAGCGACCGATGAAGTTCGCGTAGCGCGGCGGGCCGATCTTCCCGAGGGTGAGGATCAGCCGGTCCTTCGCCCGATTGCCGTCGGTGATGAGGTCGGCGATCGCCTTGGAATGCGAGAAGTCCGCCAGCTCGTTGATGGCCCCCAGCACGCCGCTGCCGCAGAACGGGTCGGCCGCCCGCGCCCCGAGCGCATCCGCTGGCGTCACGGCCAGCAGGCAACACCCTCACTCGACGCACTCGTGCTCGAGCGGCTTGCCGCTCTTCACCAGCTCGAGCAGCGGGACGACGGCCTCCTTGGCCTTGAGCTGCGCGAGACTGCGAGCAGCAGCGTCGCGAACGTCACCGCTGCAGCTCGCCCACTCGCGGTTGCGCAGGGCGTCGATCAGCGCCGGCACGACCTGCGCGCGCTGGCTCGAAAAGTCGCCCAGCCGCTCGGCGGCGCCGACCGCCTCGGTGAACTCGCGGCCCTGCAGCGCGCGGATGAGGTCGGCCGCGGTGGGCTGGCCGGCCGGCTTCTGGGCGGCGGCGGGGGTGGCCACGGCCAGGCAGAAGCACACGGCGAGCACGCTCGATCGATGGCTCATGGGTGCATACTATGCCCCACGCCCGGATCGGACGGGCACAAGGAGGCAGCGCATGAAGGCAGCGGCCGTGGTGGCGGAGATCCTCAAGCGCGAAGGCGTGAAATTCCTGATCGGCTACCCGGTCAATCAGATCATCGAGGCGGCGGCCGAGGCCGACATCCGTACGATCATCGTGCGGCAGGAGCGCGTGGGCCTGCACATGGCCGACGCGCTCAGCCGCGTGACCTCGGGCGACCGCATCGGCGTCTTCGCGATGCAGCACGGGCCCGGCACCGAGAACTCGTTCGGCGGCGTCGCCCAGGCCTTCGGCGACTCGGTGCCGATCGTCGTCATCCCCGGCGGCTACCCGCGCCATCTGCTCAACATCACGCCCAACTTCTCCTCGTGGCTCAACTACCAGCACGTCACCAAGTGGGCCGAGCAGGTCATCATGCCGCAGCACGTGCCCGACGCGATGCGCCGCGCCTTCACGCAGGTGAAGAACGGCCGGCCCCGCCCGGTGCTCGTCGAGATCCCCGTCGACGTCATGCGCGAAGAGGTGCCGGACGGCTGGACGTACACGCCGGCGCCGCGGCTGCGCGTGGCGCCGGATCCGAAGGCCGTGATCGAGGTCGCGGCCGCGCTGGTCGCGGCCGAGCGTCCCGTGATCTACGCGGGTCAGGGCGTGCACTACGCGAAGGCCTGGACGCAGCTGCGCGAGCTGGCCGAATTGCTCGAGGCGCCGGTGACGACGAGCCTGCAGGGCAAGAGCGCGTTTCCCGAGACGCACGCGCTGTCGCTGGGCTCGGGCGGCCGCTCGATCAGCAAGCAGCTGCACCACTTCCTGACCAACGCCGACCTGATCTTCGGCATCGGCTGCTCGTTTGCGTCGACCAACTACGGGGTGGCGATGCCGAAGGGCAAGAAGCTCGTGCACGCCACGCTCGATCCCCTCGACATCAACAAGGACGTGCGCGCAGAGATGGCGCTGGTCGGCGACGCCGCGCTCACGCTGGACGCGCTGCTGGGCGAGGTGCGCGACCGGCTGAAGGGCAAGCCGCGCGGCCGCATGCCCGCCGTCACCGCCGAGATCAGCCGGCTCAAGACGGAGTGGATGGCGCAGTGGATGCCGCGCCTGACCGCGAAGAGCACGCCGCTCTCGCCCTACCGCGTGATCTGGGACCTGCTGCATACCGTCGACGTGGCCAACACGATCGTCACCCACGACGCGGGCAGCCCGCGCGACCAGATCTCGCCGTTCTGGGAGCCGATCGCGCCGCTCACCTACATCGGCTGGGGCAAGACGACGCAGCTCGGCTACGGCCTCGGCCTGGCCATGGGCGCCAAGCTCGCCCAGCCCGACAAGCTCTGCGTCAACGTGTGGGGCGACGCGGCCATCGGCTTCACGGGCATGGACTTCGAGACGGCGGTGCGCGAGCGGATCCCGATCCTCTCCGTGCTCCTCAACAACTTCTCCATGGCCATCGAGCTGAAGGTCATGGCCACGGCGACCGAGAAGTACCGCTCGACCGACATCAGCGGCAACTACGCCGACATGGCCAAGGCGTTCGGCGGCTGGGGCGAGCGCGTGACCGCGCCCGACGACATCGTGCCCGCCATCAAGCGCGCGGTCGCCAAGACGCGCGAGGGCACGCCGGCCCTGCTCGAGTTCATCACCGAGAAAGCGGTGGACTTCTCGATGTACCCGGCATGAGCGCGCTCGCCTTCGCCGTCGCGCTGCTGGCATCGTGCGTGTTCGGCGTCGCGGCCGCCGCCGCCGCCGCGGAGGTCCGCGTGCTCAGCGCGGGCGCCATGAAGGCCATGGTCACCGAGCTGAGCGAGGGCTTCAAGAAGGAGACCGGGCACACCGTCACGATCACGTCCGACACCGGCGGTGGATTGCGGCGCAGGATCGAGGGTGGCGAGATCGCCGACGTCCTCATCGCCCCCGACGCCGCGATGGATGCGCTGACGAAGTCGAACCACGCCGTCGCCGGCACCCGCGCGGATCTCGCGAAGACCGCGATCGGCGTCGCCGTACGCCAGGGCGCGCCGCAGCCCGACATCTCCACGGTGGACGCCTTCAAGCGCGCGATGCTCGAGGCGCGCTCGATCGTCTACGTCGATCCGGCCAGCGGCGCCACCAGCGGCATCCACTTCGCCGCCGTGCTCCAGCGGCTGAACATCGCGGAGGCCGTGAAACCGAAGACCGTGCTGTGGAAGGGCGGTTATGCGGCCGAGGCGCTCGTCAACGGGCAGGCCGACCTCTGCGTACACCAGATCAGCGAGATCCTGCCGGTGAAGGGCGTCGTCCTCGTGGGGCCGCTGCCCGCGGAGGTGAACAAGGTCACCGTCTACGCGGGCGCGCTGCTCGCCGCGAGCCCGACGCCGGACGCCGGGCGCGCGTTTCTCACGTACCTCGCGCGGCCGGAGTTCCGCGCGAAGTTCGCCGCCGCCGGACTGGACTACCGGTAGGCGCTACGTCGCCGGCCGATCGGGGCGGGCACTACGAGCGGCCCGGTGCATCCTGGCGTGAGAGGTCCGCCCCGTCCCGTAGGGCGCGAGCTCTTCGCGCACAACCTGCCTCACGACGTCGAGGGTCGACCGCCGGTGGACGTGCTCGCGCAACGCGTCATTGATCAGCGTCTGGTAGTTGCCGCCGCCGGCCTTGTCGACCACGTCCCGAAAATATTGAAGTACAGCGTTGTCGAGGCGAATCGAGATCTTCGTTTTCCCCGGCTCAGGCTTGATGACGGGGCCGCGCCTCGCGCGAGAGAAATCTATGTTGCGATATCTCTTCGGCAGCGTCGGGATCCTCCCGGGTCAGCGCGAAGGCGTCATCGAAAACCGTTGTCGCCTCCGCCTTCCGCGGATCCCACTCGAACCGCACGAGGACAGTGTATGGACGTTGTCCTCCGAGGCAAGCGGTATCGCCTCGGAGGAGCGTCAGGCCGTCGGGTGCCGGGTCGTCGCGCCCTTATCGGCGGCGGCGTTCTTGCGCGCGGCGGCGATCTCCCGCTTGACGGCGTCGGGCCCGGGGAACTCGCGCTTGGCCGTCTTGTACCAGCCGCGCGCGTTGTCGAGGTCGCCCTCGAGTATGTGCACGATGCCGTGCAGCCACGCGGCCAGCGTCGAGGATTCCTTCTGGACGATCTCGTGGGCGGCCTTCCAGTCGCCGGCTTCCAGCAGGTCGAGCACGCGGGTCGTGTCCATGGCGCGAGTATAATGCCGCCACGCTCGCGCCGAGGAGGTCGAATGAGAGGCCGCTCGCTGCTGTTGTCGCTCGTCCTGATCGCTGCCGTCGTCGCCCTGCTCGCCGGGGCGCCCGCGCACGGCCAGGCGCCCAGGCCCTCGGAGCCGGGGGGAAACGCGGCGGAATCCTGAATGCGATGCTCGGCGAGGACCCGCCCGGCTTCTCGATCCACGAAGTGGCCACGATCTCCGGGCTCTGGCCCGTGATGCCCTGCTACAGCAACCTCGTCCTCTTCGACCAGCTCAAGGCTCACGAGACGGCGGACACGGTGCTGCCGGAGCTCGCCGAGAAATGGTCGTGGCAGGACAATTACCGCAACCTCGTCTTCTTCCTCCGCAAGGGCGTGAAGTGGCACGACGGCCAGCCGTTCACCAGCAAGGACGTGAAGTACACGTTCGACGTCGTGCGCGAGGCCGCCGACGCGCCGGCCAGGCTGCGCCTCAACCCGCGCAAGGACTGGTACGCCAACATCGACGCGATCGAGGCAGCCGATCCTTACACGGTCGTCTTCCGGCTCAAGCGGCCGCAGCCCTCGCTGCTGCTCATGCTCGCGTCCGGGTACTCGCCCGTCTATCCCGCGCACGTGCCGCTGCCCGAGCTGCGCCAGCGCTGCGTCGGCACGGGGCCGTTCAAGCTCAAGCACTACGCGCGCGGTGAGATGGTCGAGCTGGAGCGCAACGCCGACTATTTCGTGCCGGGGCGGCCCTACCTCGACGGCCTCCGCTACCCGATCATCGGCGAGCGCGGCACGCGTCTGGCCGCCCTGCAGGCGGGCCGGCTGGACGTCGCCATGCCGCTCGAGATGACGAAGACGATGGCGGAGACGATCAAGGCCAACGCGCCCTCGCTGGTGATCGCGGAGACGGGCCAGATCGGCAGCGACAACGTGATCATGAACCACAAGAAGCCGCCGTTCGTG
>Ga0137403_10001263_pt1 | contig 31883 bp, 26 predicted proteins | sample CZOMad2_1_16fung_FD_122057 | JGI IMG/M metagenome (GOLD analysis project Ga0137403, IMG submission 122057) | Vadose zone soil fungal communities from Angelo Coast Range Reserve, California, USA - CZOMad2_1_16fungal (Hybrid Assembly) | ecosystem: Environmental > Terrestrial > Soil > Vadose zone... | reverse complement strand
GAGCGCAAGCCACAACTGAGACTTACGATTCGGGGGTTTCTGCAAGCCGGGCGAACTTGCCCGGCTTTCGGTTTTCTGGCTCTAGCTCACGATCCAGACAGCATCCGCTTGCGGGCTTTTTTCGAATCCCACCATTTCAACACCGCGTAGGTAGCCAGCACCACCATGATCGGGTCCATGGGCCGCCGATAATACATCTCAGGAACTGTGATGTAGTAAATCAGGGGGAAGCAGAAAAGCAGAAAAAGGTACTGCATTGCCGTGCCCACACCGGCACGGAAAGCCTTCCATAGCCCCAACAGCGCCAGCAGCGTGAACGTTGTCGAAAAAACGATATTGGGCGGGTCGAGAGGTTCCTGAACCAAGTAATCGTGCCTAAGGCTCCAGTATCCGGTCCAGATAAAAACCGCGCGACGCATCGTCGTCCACGCATACCAGCCGGGGTTGTTACGGATAAAGTTAAGGGCGTACTGCTTTTTCTGTTGCATGTATTCCAGTTCGCCCAGGCGCTTGAATTCCGCCCATTCATAATCGTTGTGCCACGGGCCAAACTCATGCGGGCCCCAATAGTCGGTGTTTCCACGAGTGCCGGTGAGCAGAACAATTCCCATGTTGTCCCGGAAGGGAATGAAACGGTGGAACACGACGTAGTTGCGGACGAACCATGGGCTCACGACGGCGATGAAAAACAGAGACGCTATCGTGACGTGAGGGATCGACCGTAGGCCCTTCTGGTGGCGGCGGTAGAGAATCCACAGTCCCGAAAACGGCAGCACGCCCAGAACTGCTGGGCTGACCAGAGCCGCCACTCCCCACCTGAGCCCCCAGCTCGCCCAATCCCGCAGGCTCGTCGAATCTTCGATGTACAGACCCCACAGAAACAGCAGCGTCAGCAGAAAGGTCGAGAGCCAGGTCTCCCAGATTCTTTCCACCGGAAAGTAAATGCCGTAGGGAAACATCGCCCAGACCCAAGCCGCGCCGCGTGCCGTTCGCTCGCCAAAACTTTTGCGGCCAATGAAAAAAATGGGGATACAAGTGAGCGCCGAGATAAGCGCGTTCAGCGAGAGCAGGACCAGCGCGGACATTTTGGTATAGATGCCAAAGATCTTGAAAACCCCCGCCACCAGACAGGGATAAACCGGCGTCATCCATGCGGTCGGTCCAGTGTCCTCGAAGAGCGGATTCCCAAAACCTTTTCCCAACGCAATCGAGCGGGCGATTCTTCCTGTTTCGTAACCAAAACGCCAATGATCGCGCGCAGGATCCAGTTGCTCCGGATACAAAAACGCCATCGCAGCCAAACGTAGGGCAAACGCAACCAGAACAATCGTGAGAAGCGACGTTGGCCACAACTTCCGGCTCTGCGGTTCAGTCACGCCGTTTGCAGGTAGGTTGGAGGACATTGATGACATGCCACTGGAACATGGATTTTAGCTTATCCGACAGGTCTCGGAAACCTCTGTTTGAGCGCCTCACAAACTCAAGCCAAACTGGAAAATATTCCTTCTGCAAGACTTTGGCCGATTCCACAACGAATACGCGGCAAATGAGCGTTCGCATAACGGCATTTCCGGCCTACTCGCCTAGCAGATCAAAGCGGTTCGTAGGGCCGTTTCGACAGAATCCAATAACGAAGGATGCATCCTCGGCTCTGCGAAATTCACGCCGCACTCAACCGACTACCGCGGGCGCCCGAACTATAGCGCGGCTAAGAAAGCCTTAATATGGCTCGGCAAAAAGGCAGTGGATCTTTACTCCAGAGCCAAGGCGCGATTCGGCTTCTCGAATGATATTGCCAGCCGGATCCTGGGCTTGCTGTCCAAGAAAGAATACAAAGCATTTTCAGCGCAGATTTCTATTCATAGCGCAGGCTTTCCACTGGGTCGAGTTGAGCCGCGCGTGTTGCCGGAACTGTCCCGAAAATGATTCCGACGAGCGTCGAAACGAGAATGGCGACAATCGCCGACCACCCGGAAATGGGAACGTGAAAGTCAGTAAAGAAGCGTATGGAGAATGGGATCGCCAGCCCGATTACGATGCCGATGATGCCCCCGACCAGGGAAATCAGCATGGCCTCGGAAAGAAACTGATAGCGAATCTCGCGGTTGGTTGCGCCGAGGGCCTTACGGATTCCAATCTCGCGAATGCGGGAACTTACCGTGGACAGCATGATGTTCATGATGCCAATACCGCTGACGAGTAGGACGACGGCTGCGACCAGCATCAAAACCAGCGTCAGGGCTGTGGCGGAACGATCTGCTACGGCCAGCAATTCGGTGAGGTTGGCGACGTTGTAGACCGACTCCGGGCGATGCCTGGCCTGGATGACGCGCCGGACCTCGTCGGTTGCGGCGACCACCTGGGAGGAGTCGGCAGTGGAGAAGTAGATTTCCTTCACCGCTGGACTTGTAGTAAAGAATCGCGACACCGTATACGGAATTACGACCGTGTTGTCCTCGACTTCAGACTGGCCGAACGTTTGTCCGCCTTCTTTGAATGTTCCGACGATCGTGAAGGGGAGGCCGATGATTTTGGTCTCTTTGCCGACCGCCGCTTCGGTCGAGCCGTAAAGCTTCTGCGCCAGCTTTTCTGTGACTACGCCGACTTTGTTGCGCGCTTGTTCGTCTTGTTCGTCGAAAAAGCGCCCAGAGAGAACTTGCAGATTGCGCACGATTTTGTATTCGGGGAATGCGCCGAGTACGAGGATGTCCTGCTGCTTTCCGTTGCCGATGCTGATGCGGTCGTTGAGGGCAAGAAACGGCGAGGCCGCGACAATGCTGGGGACTTGTTCGCGGACTACGCGGACGTCATCTACGGTCAAGGGATCAAACGTCCCCATGCGGACTCCGGCGTTGGAGTACTCGGCGGAAATCATGTTCGCGCCGATGGCTTGGATCTGGTTCAAGACGTACTGGCGGCCGGAGAGACCGATGGTCACCACCAGGATGAGTGCGGCCGTGCCGATGACCATGCCGAGCGCGGTTAGGCCGAAGCGGACTTTGTTGCTGCGAAAGGTCTCGTAGGAGAAGGCCAGGATTTCGCCCAGCGCCAGCCGCGGCTTGAGTTGTTGTGGAACCTGCATTTCGCTTTTAGATGCGAGATCGCCCGTAGGGCGTCGTTCATCTATGGTAACTGCTTTCGTTTATTATCGGTGAACTGGTGAGCAGATTGAAAATTAGGGAAGTTGCCTGCGTTTTTCTGATCGCCATGTGCGCTTGGCTTGTCCACGGCTACCACCCTTATGTGGAAGACGCCGAGATTTACCTGCCGGGAATCGAGAAGATCGTCAATCCAAGCTTGTTCCCGCACAATGCGGAGTTTTTCCAGTCCCATGCACATCTGACGCTGTTCCCTAACCTCATCGCTCTGTCGGTGCAATGGAGCCATTTGCCGTTTGACTTGGCGCTGTTGGTTTGGCATTTGGCCTCGATTTTTCTTTTCTTGCTGGGTTGCTATGCATTGGGTTCGCAGTGTTTCAGCGTTCCGCGGGCGCGGTGGGCTGGAGTAGCTTTGGTCGCGGCGCTGCTGACTCTGCCGGTGGCTGGAACATCACTATACATTTTGGATCAATATCTCAACCCACGGAATCTCGCAGCTTTTGCTGGGATTTTTGCGATTGCTGGAGTCATCGAAAAGCGCTACTGGCATGCGGGGATTTGGCTTGTGTTTGCGGCGGCTGTGCATCCCCTCATGGCGGCCTTCGCTTTCTCGCTGGCGTTCCTGGTGATCACTCTCGACCGTTTTGCGTGGGACAGGTACGTCTGGGGAAAGCTGGATGGGCGGACTGCTGCGCTCGCTCTTGCGCTTCCTTTTGGGATTTCCCTGGATCCACCGTCTCCGGCCTATCAGGAAGCTATGCGCTATCACTCGTTCCATTTCCTGAGACATTGGGCTTGGTACGAATGGCTGGGCATTGTGGTACCCGTCGCGATTTTGTGGTGGTTCGCAAAGTTGGCGCGCGCCAAGGGCCTGCCGAATCTGAATCTTCTGTGCCGTGCTCTGATGATTTACGACATCGTCTATTTTGCCGCTGCGTTAGCGATTCAACTTCCGGCGCGGTTTGAGTATCTGGCACGATTCCAGCCTTTGCGCAGCCTGCATTTGCTGTACATCCTGCTGTTCTTGTTCGCGGGCGGGTTGTTAGGGGAATATTGGCTAAAGCATCGGCTGTGGCGTTGGCTCATACTGTTCGTCCCATTGTGTGGCGGGATGTTCTATGCGCAGCGGCAGTTGTTCCCGGCGAGCTCGCATCTAGAGCTGCCCGGGATTTCTCCACGGAACGAGTGGGCTCAGGCTTTTCTGTGGATTCGGGAGCAGACCCCGGTGGATGCGTTGTTTGCGCTGGACCCCGAGCACATGAATTTGCCGGGCGAAGACGAGCATGGATTCCGCGCGCAAGCGCAACGCAGCATGTTGGCTGATGCTGTTAAGGACAGCGGGGCGGTCTCCATGTTCCCGCCGCTGGCGGAGGAGTGGCTCCGGCAGGTCAGGGCGCAACGGGACTGGAGACACCTGCAATTGCAAGACTTTCGTCGATTCCACGAGGAATACGGGGTAAACTGGATAGTTGAACAACAACCTGGCATTCCCGGCCTAACTTGCCCCTATGGCAACAGGGTGGTATTGGTGTGCCGGTTAGATTGAATATCCAGTCCGAAGGACGAAACTTGATGCCCCAAGCGGCTTTGGTCGAGAAACCGATAGAGCTTTTCCCCTATTCCAAGTGGAATTCGGAGTTGTCCACTCTGGCGCTGAAATACCAGAATAACCCTCCGTGCCCTCATCTTTTGCTCGCCGGCTTCTTGCATCCCCAGATCGCCAAGGGCGTGGCAGAGGAGTTTCCTGCGCCGGATACTGATGCCTGGATTCAGTACAAGCATCAGAACGAAAACAAGCGGGGCATGACCAAGCGCGAACTCTTTCCGCCTTATCTAGGGGAAGTAGCGGACGAATTGAATTCGCCGGAATTCGTAGCGTGGCTCTCGCAGTTGACTGGGATTCCCGGTCTGCAGGCGGATCCGAGCTTGGAAGGTGGTGGGCTGCATCAGTCGGGGCGCGGCGGCTTTTTGAATGTCCACACCGATTTTTCGCATCATCACTACCACAAGAATTGGCGGCGGCGGATCAATCTGATCGTCTACTTGAATAACGGATGGCAGGAGGAATGGGGTGGGTCGATTGAGCTTTGGGAGCCCACGATGCATAGGTGTGTGGCCAAGTATCCGCCCATGCTCAACCATGCGTTGATCTTTAACACCGACGACAAGTCGTTTCATGGATTCCCGGAACCGCTTACTTGCCCGGAAGGCCAGTCACGCAAGAGCTTGGCTTTTTACTACTACACGGAAGAGCAGGACGGAAAACATACACCGCACTCCACCGACTACCGCGGGCGTCCTAACGATGGTGTTGGAAAGAAAGTGCTGATTTGGTTGGACAAGAAAGCCGTGGATCTTTACTCGCGGGCGAAGGCGCGGTTTGGGTTCTCGGATGATTTTGCCAGCAAGGTGCTCGGGCTGCTTTCGAGGAAGAAGTAGTTGGGCGTGGGACAGGCCGAAGCCGAAGAGCAGATTCCTCCCGTTGGTCGGAATGACAAGCTTTCTTGATAGGCGGGGCTTAGGCGGCGCCGCGGACGTAGTAGGTTCCGGTTCCTGGCTCCAAGCGACGTCCTTTGGGGCTAAAAATTCGGAATCTGGCCAGGCTGAGCTTCTGCAGGCGGAACTGAATTGAGGTCAGCAAAACACCCAGCCCATACTTCACGCTGCGCCGGAAATTGATCGACGACGCTTCCGGAAAATACTTCGTGGGGCAGGAAACTTCGCCCATGCGGAACCCGAACATTACGCATTGCGCCAGCATTTGGTTATCGAAGACGAAGTCGTCGGAGTTTTCCAGCAGGGGCAACTCTTGTAATACTTTTCCGCTAAAAGCCCGGTAGCCGGTGTGGTACTCCGAGAGCTTTGCTCCCATGCACGTGTTTTCGAACAGAGTCAGCAGGCGGTTGGCGATGTACTTCCAGAGCGGCATTCCTCCTTGGCGGGCCCGTCCGCCGAGAATGCGCGAGCCCAGCACGACGTCGTAAACGTCATAGGCGATCATGCTCGCCATGGCCGTTACAAGCAGCGGCGTGTACTGATAGTCGGGGTGGACCATGATGACGATGTCCGCGCCGTTGGCTAGGGCCTCGCGGTAGCAGGTCTGCTGGTTGCGGCCGTAACCGTAGTTTTGATCGTGTACGTAGACTTGCAGCCCCAGGCGTCCGGCGAGTGCTACCGTGCCATCTTTGCTGTGGTCGTCCACCAGAATGCGGATGTCGACCATTTCCGGCAGTTCCCGGACGGTCGCTTCCAGCGTCTTTTCCGCGTTATAAGCGGGTAGAACTACCACGATGCGTTTGCCGTTGAGCATGAGTTTCCTTGAAACGATCTGTGTAACTTCTGGCGCGAAAGTCCCGAGTTTTCTAGCCCCGGGGCCGTCCCCCTTCGACTCCGCTCAGGGCAGGATCCTGAAGCCGGGACGAAACGTCACTTCTTCTGGAACCGCATCGAGCTTATTGTGGGACCGCTCTACGATACCGCCTTCGAGCGCGCTAACTCTATGATAACGCGGCCCGACGTTTGCCGATAGCGCCACGCCTGGGACGAGGGGTGTGTTCGGAGGGCGGCATCATCACTAGGTTTGATTTCGCTTCCACGCCACGCAGGATTACCGGGAAGCCGCAGGCTGTTTCGAGCAGATACTTGGCGATAGCGATCCCCGTTGCCGCATCCGGATCGTCTATATATCCAGTGGCCAGGAGTTGGATTGTTTCGGGCGTACGTACCACTTTGATCGACCGAACTGTTCCCGAGTGCCCGGCGTCTAAGGCGTTGGCCAAGCGCAACACCGCAGCCAGTTGTAGAAATCGTTTCCGCTGGCCAACTGGAACATTCCCATACTCGCTGTGGCCCGTTTCCGGCAGCGCTCCGCGGTGGTACCGGGCCAAGCCTGCCACCATCTCCCAATTGTCCCCGGACCAGTCCAGCGGTGCGGCCATGCGGCCCAGCATGCGATACGAATGCTTGTGATGGCCGCGTCCGGAGCGAAACCGCCCGACATCCTGCAGCATCGCGGCCAGTTCCAAGGCGTTGCGAGCGCTGGGCGCGTCCTCTATAAATACGCCAGCTTTCTGCAGCCCGTCGTGCACCTGCAGCGCTAACCGAACCACATGCCGGGCATGGGCAACGCTGGCTCCGCTGAAGGCGACGAGCGTTTGTGCGCGCGTTAATAGCGCCCGGTGCTGGCCCTGCCCTTGAGGTAACTCCCCTCGCCAGACCTGCCACAGGGAGCCCGGGCCTACCATTCTTTCCCGATATGCAGCGATGCGGCGGGCGCGCTCTTCCACGACTCGCGTCCGCCAGCGCGCCACGGGCTCGCGATCTTCGAACCCGTGGGCTCGAATCCTTTCCCACAAAACATCCAGGTCGTGGACTTCGCCGAGAGCATCCTGCAGGTACTTCAGCTCCTTGCCCCAGCGCTCATGCCTCTCGGGCAGAAAGTTCTCCACCGTGTAGCGCAGGCGTTTGATGCCAACGCGCAAGGCGTGCCACGCAACTTGACTGCGATTGCGCAAGGCATGCCGATGCAACTCATAGGCCTCGTGCCAGCGCTCGAGCGCAATGTATTGGAACACGGGGCTTTCAATCCGCACCCGGGCCGCGCGCGATGACAGGTGTTCCGCCCACGCGCGCCACTCGCTGTGATCCAAACGGCTGAGGCTCTCCTGGGCATCGCGTTTCAGGGCCTCTTCGCGCGCTGCGAGTGCCTGATCCAGCAAAGGCTGTAACGGATCTTCCGGCGGAGCCAGCTTCCGCGCCCATTCCCGCATGACCTGCACATCGCGCAGGTCGCCCAGGCTGCGAAATACGCGCCCTCCGGCACGTTTCATGGATTTCCAGGCTGGGTCGGGATCAATGGCGCGAAATCCATCGGCCATGGACCGGCAGCGCCGCAATGCTACGCGCAGGTCGTGAACCGGGTCGGGCTCGAAACCCTGCTCGGCGAGTTTGGCTTCCTCGAGAACGCGCTCCATCCAGTGCCGGAATCCAAGCTCGGGGCGAGGACTGGAAGAACGAGGGAATTGGCGCTTAGGTGGCGTTTTCGTTTGATCGGGGCTCATTGCCTACGCATCATTATGTCCCAAACCCACACTCTTTTTGCGCCCATTTTGGAATCGACAAACCAGGATGGAACCGAGGTAGGCGTTTGCGACGCAACACGTAAGTATTTGCCGGCACTATCGGTAGCTTCCTCCACTCGAGTTTGCCGAATCCCTGCAAGCGTTTCCGCGCTGGGGCCGGGTTTTCCACAGCGCTGCCACACCCACAGCATCCGTGGCCAACAAAATGCAGACCTGTTCAGGGAGTTCCCGCGGAACTTATCAGAGGGGGAGTCGGTGAAAGACATCAATCTAGTGTTGCGCAACAAGCGAGTCCAACTGGCGGAACTGGCCTTGGAAATTAACGGCCTGGAAGCGGCTGCAAGCGCGCTGCGTCCCGTTGTCCATTTGTTGTCCGAGGAAGAGACGCCGCAAGGCAGTGCCGCAAGCCACATCGCCCTGGCGGAGGATTCACCGTCTGCCATTGCGGAAGAGGCGCGCGCGGTCGCGCCCGAGCGCTCGCGCGTGCGGCGCTGGGTTTAGCACAGTTTCTGCCGTACTACGCTTCCACTCGGGGCAGACGTTGGTGCCACCGCCATGCGGAAGCGACGATCTCGGCGAGTGTCGACCGCGCCGGGTTCCAGTTGAGTAGGCTTTGAGCTAAGGACGCATCAGCGACCAAAGCGGGTGGGTCGCCGGGACGGCGCGGACCGGGCTGCCAAGGGATTACAGCGCCTGCTTGTCTCTCGACGGCGCGGATAATTTCCAATACAGAAACACCGCGTCCGGTGCCAAGATTGACAGCGAAACTCTTCTTTTCGCTCAGGAGGCGCTGGAGGGCGAGAACGTGAGCATCGGCCAGATCGCTGACGTGAACAAAATCTCGGACTGCCGTGCCGTCCGGCGTAGGGTAGTCTGTGCCGAACACCTCTACTGGACCCCGCGTGCCTAAAGCGGATTCGACTACCAGGGGAATGATGTGAGTTTCGCACCGGTGGACTTCGCCAAGTTCTCCGGCTGCATCCGCCCCCGCCGCATTGAAGTAGCGAAGGCAGGCCGAATGCAGTCCGTAGGCGGCGGCGTACCAGCTCAATGCCCGTTCCATAAATAGTTTCGATTCCCCGTACGGGTTTAGGGGCTGCTTCAGGGCCGATTCGGCAATGGGAAGAGCATCTGGCAGGCCGTAGACCGCGCAACTGGAGGAAAAAACAAATGTCCTAACTCCTGCGTCCAACAGTGTATCCAGAAGGGCCAGTGCGTCCGTGACGTTGTTCTGAAAATATTTTCGCGGCTCGCGCATGGACTCGCCCACATAGGCGTGCGCGGCAAAATGAATGACGGCTTCGATCGAATACTGTTGGAGAGTTTCCTGGAGACGAGTTCGATCCGACAGATTCGCGTCGACCAGCGGGCCCCATTGGACTGCCCAGCGGTGTCCTTCCGACAAATTGTCGTAAGCTACTGGTTCAAAGCCCGCCTCGGCCAGCGCTTTCGCCGTGTGGCTGCCGATGTAGCCGGCACCGCCTGTTACCAGCACTCGCACTCCGTCACTCTCCATGCCACACTCACTGCACCTGCTTGCGATCTCAGCCTGCGAACTCGGTCTACCGTCCGATCGCTTTATTCACAGCCTCGAATGGCGCTGCCAGTCGCGATCATATAGAGTTTCATTTTGACCCCAAATGGCGGATTCAGCACGGGCCGATGATCATTTTACAAGAACGCAATTCCCCTACATCAGAATCCAGTAGGCCAGCGCGGCAATCACGCGAACTCCTTGGGCGGCTGGTTTTTGTTCTCGTTTTTCTTCTAAGCGCGCTGTATATGGCCAAGGAGCTGAACCGTGGCTGGGTTACCCACGACGAAGGCGCACTGGCCCAGTCGGCGGAACGCGTACTGCAAGGGGATATTCCCCATCACGATTTCGACGAGATTTATACGGGAGGACTGAGCTATCTCAATGCGCTTGGATTTCACGTATTCGGAACTCAGCTGAGCAGCTTACGTTACGTGCTTTATCTTTTTTTCCTGGCTTGGGTCCCTTCTGTCTATTACGTGGCGTCCCGTTTTGTATCCGCCCCCCTTGCGGGAGTTGTCACACTGCTCGCCGTGGCTTGGGGGGTGCCGAACTATGCCGCAGCAATGCCATCCTGGTACAACCTGTTCTTCGCCAGCTTCGGAGTTGGATCGGTCTTGCGCTACATCGAGACTCGGAGCCAGTGGTGGCTGTTCGTTGCGGGCCTCTGCGGTGGTATGTCTTTTCTGTTCAAGGTCAGCGGGCTTCTTTTCATCGCCGGTATTTTGCTGTTTCTTCTTTTCTCCGGCGAACCTGCCGCTGATGAACGTCCTATAGGCCGGAGCATTAGGAATGCGTACCGAACGCTGTTGGTCGTTTCGGTTTTGTTGTACAACTGCGTTCTTTTGGTGTTCATCCGAAAGGGACTCGGCCTAGTTTCGTTCTTCTATTTCATAGTTCCGGAACTAGGCCTCTGCGCCACCATCATTTGGCACGAGTTTGCACTCGGCAACCGCAAGAATCAAAGAGTTGCTGTTCTCTTGCGGAAATTGGCGGTGTTCGGCGGCGGAGTCGCAGTTCCCGTCATGGCTTTCCTGGCACCCTATGTGGCGGGCGGGATTGTTTCACAATTTTTGTATGGGGTGTTCGTGTTACCAGCCAAGAGGTTCGCTTTCGCCAGCTTCATCCAGGTGCCGCTTTGGTTTGTTTGTGGAGTGGCAGCCGACTTGGCGATTCTCGCGGCCATTTTCGCTACCGGCCCACGAGCACGGAGACGCATTGGAAGTCTTGTTTTGGTGAGTGTGCCCATATTGCTGGTCTCCATGCGCATGAGTCCTCATTTCTACAGAGGGATCTGGACTGCCACCTGGACTCTTCTGCCGGTCCTGGTGGTGTTGGGGCTCGTGGTTCTAATTGGCAAATGCCGACTGGAAGAGATAGACGATCGTCGCCGGCAGCAGGTGTTCCTTTTGTTGTCTGTTACCGCTGCGTGTAGTCTGATTCAGTTTCCTTTCACCGGCGCTACTTACTTCTGCTACGTGGCGCCACTCCTATTGTTGGCTGTGACGGCGATTCTCTCCATGGTTCGGCAGATACCTCGATTGGCTCTGGCGGGAGTAGTCGTTTTTTTCCTGTCCTATGCGGTCTTTGAAGTAACACCAGGATTCGTCTTTAAGATGGGAAACATCTATGCGCCTGACATCCAAAAAGCCACCCTCGCGCTTCCCCGAGTGGGACCATTACGTATCGACAGTATAGACGCAAAGGAATATACCGATCTCGCCAGGATTGTTTTGGAACACGCGCGTGGGCCCTATCTATACTGCACGCCTGATTGCCCGGAAGTGTACTTTCTTTTCGGGTTTAAGAATCCCGGCCGGACTTTGTTTGACTTTTTTGATGAACGCACAGACCGCACGGCGAGAATTCTTGCCGGCCTTCGAGGGCACAATGTCAATTTAGTTGTACTCAACCGCATCCCGACCTTCTCCGGCCAGGTGCCGAACGACCTGAAAGCGGCGCTTGAGCAGGAGTTTCCCAATCATGCGGCCACACTAAGGTTTGACGTGCGGTGGCGAACGTGAACTTGGCGGCGCGCGCTTTGGAGCGCACCTGGGTGTACCGCGCCTGGCAGGCACCGTTTGCCGGACAGAAATTTGTGCCTGTGCTGGCCCACAACTCCATGAAATCCGTACGGCGGGTGCTAGACGTCGCTTGCGGGCCTGGCACGAACACGAATTTTTTTGCCGACGCGGACTATTTGGGAATCGACTTCAACGAGCGCTACATTCGGGCTGCACGAAAGCGTTACGGACGCAATTTCGTGGTGGCCGACGTGCGGAAATATGTTGCTGCTCCGGAAGACAGGTTCGATTTCGTACTGGTGAATAGCTTCCTCCATCACCTGGACACGAGTGATGTGCTGGGAATTTTAACCCACCTCCAGTCGTTGCTCGCTGAGGATGGTCATATTCATATACTGGAACTAGTGTTACCGGAGCAACCGTCGATCGCACGGGTGCTGGCGCACTGGGATCGAGGCAAGTTTGCGCGGCCTCTCGAAGAGTGGCGGCATCTATTCGGAAGGCTCTTCGAGCCTGTGATCTTTGAGCCTTATCTCTTGACGGGCTTGGGTACCACGCTTTGGAACATGGTCTACTTCAAGGGAAGGTTACGGGGATGAGCAGACCGGCGCGGGTTTCTCTGGCAATTCCTGTCTACAACGAAGAGGCGGTAGTTCCCGAGTTGGTGCGCCGTACTACAGCGGCGCTGGATGGCCTTCCCGGCGGTCCGCACGAGATCGTGCTGGTGGATGACGGCAGTTCCGATCGCACGTTCGAGCTTCTGGAGCAAGCAGCGGAAAAGGATGGGCGGATCGTGGCCGTATCGCTTTCCCGCAATTTTGGCCATCAGACCGCGCTGGGAGCGGCCCTAGACCTAGTATCCGGTGACGTGGTCGTAATGCTCGACGGCGACTTACAAGATCCGCCCGAAGCCATCCCCGTGCTATTGGAGCACTACCAGCAAGGTTATGACGTGGTTTACGTGCGACGGACGAACCGGAAAGAGTCGTGGTGGCTGCGCGCTTGTTATTACTTGTTCTACCGATTGATGTCTGCACTCTCCTCGATCCAGGTGCCTTTGGATACGGGTGATTTTGGTTTGATGTCCAGGAGGGTCGTCGAAGAGATCCGCAAGATGCCGGAACAACACCGGTATCTCCGTGGCATGCGAACCTGGGTGGGATTTCGCCAGATCGGAGTTCGCCTGGAGCGGTCGGCGAGGCACGCGGGCCGCACCAAGTACAGCCCCCTCAAGTTGCTGAAGCTTGCGTCGGATGGGATTTTTGCTTTCTCCATCGTGCCGCTCCGGGCTGCTGCTGTATTGGGAGTCGGGGCGATCTGCTTGTCGGTGCTATTTTCTCTTTATTCTCTGTATGCAAAATTTCGAATGCATTCGCCTCAAGGCTTCACTGCGATGATCCTGGCCATGGCGTTTCTCTCCGGCATCAATCTCTTTTTTCTTGGGATTATCGGCGAGTATGTGGGACGTATCTATGAGGAGACCAAGGGGCGGCCGCATTATGTTGTGCTGAAGATTGTAAGGCGTGAAATTGGAACACCCACTGCGGATCGGATGCTGCAAGGATCGCGGGATTCCTAGTGGACGCTAAGTACGGCGAGGCCTATCGCGAACTCTTCGAAAAACACTGGTGGTGGCGTTCCCGCTCAGAGATGATCGTCGACAAGCTTCGCCAACTTCGGCCGGCTTCCGGTTGGAAACAGATTTTGGATGTTGGCTGCGGAGATGCGTTGTTTTTCGACCGGCTAGCAGAATTTGGGGACGTGGAAGGGGTGGAACCCTCCGCGGATCTGGTCAACCCTGGCAATCCCCATCGGGACCGTATCTTCGTCTGCCCTTTTGACGCGAACTTCCGTCCCAACAAGCAATATTCCCTCATTCTGATGTTGGATGTGCTCGAGCACTTGGAAGACCCCGTAGGTGCCTTGCGGCATGCGCTGGATCTGCTTGCGCCCGAGGGGGCGGTGATCATTACAGTTCCGGCTTTCATGGCGCTTTGGACCAACCACGATGTCCTGAACCATCATATGACCCGCTACACCAAGGGGAGTTTTCGCGACCTGGCCCAAAGGTCAGGTCTCGAGATCCTCGAGTCCCGCTACTTCTGCCACTGGACCTTCCCGGCGAAGCTGGCGACACGCGTTGCGGAGCAGGTATTTCGTGCAGAGCCCAAGGCTCCGAAGATTCCGCCGAACTGGGCAAATCAGGCTCTATTCTGGCTGTCGCTCCTCGAACAAAAGACCTTGAGTGTTTTCCCCATACCCTTTGGCAGCTCGCTCATGGTTATAGGCGGCAAGGGAAGTCCCGCCTAGTCCGTTCCGCTCGCAGGTGCTGATAAACTGTGAACAACCCTCACGCGGAGGGATGTGTGAGTGGTTGAAACAGGCGGTCTTGAAAACCGCTGTACCTGAAAGGGTACCGGGGGTTCGAATCCCTCTCCCTCCGCCATCTTCCTCGATGTTGATGTCTTTGACTGCCCGCCGGCGGCTCGCAAAAATTGTGGAGGGCAAGGCTTGGCCACCCGCCAAGTGTTGCCCCTGCCGACGGCCAAAAATCCCAAGTGAGAGAAGGCCGTGGAGCAGGCTGGCTTCTCCATGGCTGCAGCAGGGGAAGAGGAAGTATCCCCTTGCCCTGCACTCCATCCCCTCATCGGGATGCAAGGAAAGGAAAAACTGTCAGGGATGTCCCCGGCTGTTCATCAACCCGTTCAAGCTGGCTGTCAGGGGGTAACGGGGAGGGGCGGCGGCGTGGATCGCTGGACGGACGAGCCCCGGACGGTCCCCTGGACGAAGGCCCAGGTGCAGGCGGCTGTGCCTTGGGAGCCGCCGGGTTGCATCGGGCCGACCGAGCCGTTGGTGGGGGTGGAGCTTGAGCCTTCGATGTGGAGTTCTTTTGCTGGAACTCCGTTGCGCACCAGTCTGAAGGCGCCGCTGGCGGCGGGGAACGGCCATTCGAAGGCTTCCAGGCTGATGGGGACTGGGGGCTCGGGCTTTCCGGCGATGGTTTGTTGTTGCGCGCCGGTTACGCCGCCGTGGACGCGGAGCTGGGCGTGTCCGGATTTAACGACGAGTTTGTGGTCGGAGGCGCGGAAGAAGAACGCGATGGGGCCGCTGACGTCGGCGGCATGAGTGGTCCACTGGGCCGAAAGACTCTGGGCGCCTTGCGTTTTTTGGAACGAGCCTTGGCCGGTGACACTCCAAGTGGCGGGATATAGGCGGATCACGCCCTGCGCGGTGGGCGCTCCGCCGGTGAGTTGCCAGGTGTGGGTTTCCTGATGGGTGTAGTTGTTGGGGCCTTGGACGCTGACTTTGCATTGCGCCGTGCCGCTCCAGCCGCTGGTGATGGATTGTGGAGTCGCGGCGAAAGAGAAGATTGCGAAGGTACAGAAACAGAAGAAGATCGGCGGAAGTAGGAGCGTTTGCGGCACGCCCATCGTTTTACGCCCCGTGGTGGGGGCGGCGCAAGCTTGTAGTTTGGCGGCTGGGTTATGCCGACCAAAATACCCGCGGGAAATGCCTACGAAGGAGTTTTCCACCAAAGTAGGTACCCTCTCTGTAAATTCGCCTTTTCTTCGCCATGGAGTTGTGTATATAATTCGGGCAGTTTCGAGAGAGATTTCTTCGACACACAATATTTAAGGAGAGTTCATGGCCGACGAGCGGGGCAAGGCGATTGAGCTGGCGTTATCGCAGATTGAAAAGCAGTTTGGCAAAGGGTCGATCATGCGGCTGGGGTCGAAGGAAGCGATTGTGCCGATTTCGGTGATACCGACGGGGTGTATTTCGTTTGACGCGGCGCTGGGTGTAGGCGGGTTTCCGCGGGGTAGGGTGGTAGAGATTTTTGGGCCGGAATCGTCGGGTAAGACAACCATTGCGCTGCAGGTGATTGCGGAAGCGCAGAAATCTGGGGGCATGGCGGCGTTTGTGGATGCGGAGCATGCGCTGGATCCGAAATACGCGAAGAAGCTGGGCGTAGATGTGGACAATCTGCTGGTATCGCAGCCGGATTATGGCGAACAGGCGCTGGAGATAGCGGAAGCGCTAGTGCGGTCGGGGGCGCTGGATGTGCTGGTGGTGGACTCGGTGGCAGCGCTGGTACCCAAGGCTGAGTTGGACGGGGAGATGGGCGACAGTCACATGGGATTGCAGGCGCGGCTCATGTCACAGGCGCTGCGGAAGCTGACTGGGATAGTTTCTAAATCTGGAACTTGCATGATCTTTATCAACCAGATCCGCGAGAAGATTGGGGTGATGTTTGGGAATCCGGAGACCACGACGGGCGGGCGGGCGCTGAAGTTTTATTCGTCGGTGAGGATCGATATCCGGCGCATCGCTGCGATTAAGGAAGGCGATGTAGTGACGGGTTCGCGGACGCGGGTGAAAGTAGTGAAGAATAAGGTGGCGGCACCGTTCCGGGAGTCGGAGTTCGACATTCTCTATGGCGAAGGCATTTCACGCGAAGGGGATTTGATTGACCTGGCGGTGGCGAACAATGTGATTGAGAAATCGGGATCGTGGTTCAGCTACAAGACGGAGCGGATTGGGCAGGGACGGGAAAATGTGCGCGCGTATTTGAAGGAAAATAAGGATACGACGGCGAAGATTGAGGCCGAGGTGCGGAAGGCGGTTGGTTTGGAACCTGACGTTGTGGAGGCGAAAACGGGAACGGACGGGGCTGGGGCGGGCGCGCGAGTCACGCAAATGCCCAGTGCGGGCGAGGGAAAAGTGCCGGCGGCGCGAAGGTAGCGGTTCTCGGGGAGTGAGTCAACACGCCCGGAAGTAATTGTTAACAAAGAAGATGCATACTCTTGAGGTATGCGGGCGCAGCCTCTTCGGCTGCGCTCGCGGCGTTCCTCGCGTATACTGGTACTGCCTTAACGTCGAAGCCAAACGCAGACGACGGACGCACCCTTTGCGTTCTTGCGGCTTCGCGATTGAGAGTCCATTCAGGAAGACGCATTTATGTCACGAATCAACGGGGATAAAGCCCGGAACGACCGGCAGCGCAAGCACCGGGAAAAGATGCGCGTGAAGACCCGCGAGCTGCGGGAGCATCTGGCGGCCGCAACAAAGGCTGCCGCGACCTCAGCGCCCAAGAGCGCTGCGAAATAACTAGCTTTCCCGATCTAGCTCTTTCGATCTACAAGTTAGGAAAGCAACAGGCCGCTGTCCCGAGCTGGGCAGCGAGAAAACGTGCCACGGAGGCGCTTATTTCAACCCGAAGCCGCACTACATTCACCAAACGCCAGAAGGAACATACTCGCCAGCAGAAGCAAAAAGACAAGCTCGAACGGCGGGATCAACGCAAGACGGAAAAGCGCGAACCAGGATCCGGACCGGAAATCGGCGTCAACGAGATGCTGATGACGTTTGACGAGGAACCTGCTGGATTGAGTTCCGACGAAAAGGCCTGAGCTCCACGCTCGGCGGTAACCATTCGGGCGAGCTTGGCTCGCCCGCCCTACCTTACTTCTGTTCTAGATTCAGACAATCGGCTGGCCCTACCTCACTAAAGGCGATCCTCTCCCGATCCATGATTGCGGCGCTGAAGCGCTGCTCCACCTGAGATCCGAACTGCAGATCCCTCCGTTGTCGGGATGACAAATCGTTAGATGGCAGTGCCCTTCGGAGCAATTTCGCAGCGACTTCAAGTCAGGCGCTTGCTCCTCACGAGCGGGGACGTCCGTGCCTCCATCGGCGAATCCATTTTGGCTAGTTCAGGTCGGCGAGGAAGGGGAGCGTGGTGTAGCTTCCGCCTCCTGGAACCTGGTTCAGCATGATGAGCGTGCGATTCTGGCCAGCCTGAAATGCGGGTACGGCTGTGTTGTTTCGGCCGTCCAGATTAATCAGGCAGGACGGCGGAATGGGGTTGGGAACTGGGGGCGGGGGCGGGGTGGGATTCGTGATGCACGTCGTGTCGCCTGGAGGCGTGACGTAAATCTTGTAACTGCCGGAAGCGAGGCTCTGATAGGTGGACACGGTATTCGATGCCAAGCCACCGATTGTCGGTTTCGCGGGAAAAGGGCCCGCGGGAGGCTCGATGTAGACGTCAACCGGTCCTGAATTTGGTGATCCATTGACAACGCGCAGCTTGAACATCCCTTTGTCGGCCAGGGTGTGGTCGTCCGTCAGTTTATTGCCCTGGATACTGACTCCCGCGGTGGTCGAACCGATGATCAGGTAAGTATAGGAAGTGCCGGCGACGAAGGGCTCGGTGGGGCTATCCAGCAGATTGGTGCCCGAGAGGTTGATCTTCAGATCGTGGTTGATGGCGGTGACATTGGCAAAGGCCGTGGGCACGCCGTAGGCGATGCTGCTGAATATGCTCTTGTTGTCGATGAGCATTTCGAGGGGCTGTTGTTCGTCCGGGGCCAGATGGACGACGCGCATTTCGGTGGTCTTGGAGGACGAGGAGGAGGTTCCACAGGCCACGGAAATCAGCATGACGCCCAGAGCCATCGCACCCAACGCCGCCATGCCTAACGTTTTGGTACCCGCGCCGAACGGAATCCACTTTGACAATCGGTTCACTCTTAACTCCTCAGTGTGTAAGCATAAAGGACTTTTGGGGCTTCTGGCACATAGATGCGTAATTTTCCTCCGGCGTTGACTGGGCGTTCATCCGGGCGGCTTCTCCTCCGGAAGCAAGAAAAATGCGGGGTCGGATCGCAAATTCAACGCAAAGCTGCGTTGCCGCAGGGTGCTCTGGGCTTTAGAATCAAAAGGCGGTACTTTCCGGCAATCCACCTGTGAGGCTCTTTGTCACGCAAAATGGCCATTTATCCCGGATCGTTCGATCCTCCGACCAAGGGGCATCTGGACCTGATCGCACGTGGCAGTCGGATTTTTGACGAACTGGTGGTCGCCATCCTGCGCAATCCGGAGAAGACGCCGCTGTTTTCCGTGGAAGAGCGCAAGGAAATGATCGAGTTGCTGACTTCGGGGTACAAGAACGTGCGCGTGGATACCTTCGAGGGCTTGACTGTCGACTATGCCACCCGGGTGCGGGCGACGGCGGTTTTGCGGGGGATTCGCGCGATCAGCGACTACGAGTATGAGCTGCAAATGGCGCTGATGAATCGCAAACTGCAACCTAGCCTGGAGACGGTGTTCATGATGCCGGCAGAACATTATTCCTATGTGAGCTCGCGGCTGGTGCGCGAAATTGCCGCCATGGGCGGACCCGTTGGCGCGTTGGTTCCGGGATTAATTGAGCAACGCCTGCGCGCAAAGTTCGGCGCCGCAAAAAGATCCAAAGCGACTGCTGCAAGCAGCGAGCGCGGAAGAAAGAGGAACCTGCAATCATGAGCCCTACCTTTACGAGTGCGACTACGGAAGCACCTGCCATTCAACTGACCGGGCGCATTCAGCGCATCGAAGTCTCTGCCACCATGGCCGTCGTTGCCGAAGCTGACAAGTTGGCGCAGCAAGGTATCGATGTGGTTTATTTTGGCGCTGGCGAGCCGCACTTTACGACACCGCAGCACGTGAAAGATGCGGCGATTGCCGCAATTCAGGGCGACTTCAGCAAGTACACGGCGGTAGGCGGGACGATTGAATTGCGTGACGCAATTATCCAGCGGCACGCAGCGGATTTTCGCTCCGGATACCGGCGCGAGGAGTGCATTGCCAATGTCGGCGGGAAGCACGCGATTTTTAATGCTGTGTCGGTGCTTGTCGATCACGGCGACGATGTGATTTTGCCGGTGCCTTATTGGGTGTCGTTTAAGGACATTATTCGTTATGCGGGTGGGAATCCCGTTTTGCTTGTTGCTGACGAGAAGGAGAATTTCCGCGTTACGGCGGCGATGGTGGAGAAGCTGATTACGCCGCGGACGAAGATGATTATTTTGAATTCGCCATCGAATCCTTCTGGCGCGGTGATGTCGCCCGAGGATCAGACGGCGATCGCGCGGCTGGCCTCGGAGCGGGGGATTTGGCTGCTCTCCGACGAGTGTTACGTGTACCTCAACTACACGGGCAGGGAATTTTCGGTGGGATCGTTGCAGGAGTATCGTGAGCGGCTGCTGGTGATTGGCTCGCTTTCGAAAACCTATGCCATGACAGGATGGCGCTTGGGGTACGCTTTGGGACCCGCGCCGGTGATCGCTGCAATGAACAAGCTGCAGAGCCAGTGCACGTCGAACCCGACGTCCATTGTGCAGAAGGCTGCGGTTGCGGCGCTGAAAGGTCCGCAGGACTGCGTGGCTGAAATGCGGGCTGAGTACATTCGGCTGCGCGACCACTGCGTGACCGGGTTGCGTTCCATTCCAGGCATTACCTGCACGATGCCGGAGGGCGCGTTCTACGCTTATCCGAACATTTCCGCTTTCGTTGGACGCGGCGGGACGAAGTCGGCTTCCGACGTGGCGGGCAAACTGCTGCGCGAGGCTCACGTCGCTACGGTTCCGGGCGAGGGATTCGGTACCAAGGAACATATTCGGGTTTCGTATGCTACCTCGGTCAAGGAACTCGATCGCGGCCTCGATCGCATGCGCAAGTTTTTCGCGGCTTTGTAACAGACCCACCGAGCGCCACCGCGCATCTACGCGGTGGCTCGTTTGACTTCCTAATATGGAAAAGGTCTACCCGCTCCTCATGACTCCTGAGTTCGACCCCCGCCCGTGGGGGACTCTCGACCTGAGCCCCATCTATCCCAACCAGCTTTGCAGAGAGAAGATTGGCGAGGCTTGGCTGACTGGCGACCACTGTAAGATCGCGAACGGTCCGCTTGCCGGGCAGCGGCTCGATGAGGTGAGCCGGAGGTTTGGCCGCGAGCTGGTGGGAGAGGCTGCTCCCGATGCGCACCGGTTCCCGTTACTCCTCAAATTTCTCTTTCCGCACGAAAAGCTTTCTGTGCAAGTGCATCCGGATGACGTGGTGGCTCAGCAAGCGGGTGAGCCGTGGGGTAAAACCGAGTGCTGGTATTTTGCGCACACCCAACCGGGTGCGCAAATTGGGCTAGGATTGAAGAACGGCGTGACCCGCGAGCAATTCGCGCAGGCGGTCGAGGAAAATCGAGCGGAAGAGCTGCTGAACTTCGTTGACGTTCATGCTGGGGATATGATTTACGTTGGCGCGGGAACGGTGCATACCCTGGGGCCGGGTTCGATTTTGATTGAGACGCAACAGCAATCCGACGCGACCTATCGCTTGTACGACTACGGGCGCCAGCGCGAACTGCATCTGGAACGGGGATTGGCGGCAATCAAGACCGACGCCGTGGCGGGCAAGGTTTCGGCGGCTCCTATGTCTCCTTTGGCTGGTGGGGAAGGCGCGCGGCTTGTGCTGGCTCCATATTTTGCAGTGAACAAGTACACACTGTCGCGCGCACAGGCGTTCACAACTAGCGATCCGGGAGGGGCCGACTCGGTGCAAATCCTAGTGGCGGTGGAAGGAAGCGCTGCCGTAAAGTGCGACGGCCACCCACTCTTGGACTTTACGAAAGGAGACGCTGTGGTGGTCCCCGCGAGTGCAAAGACTTTTCGCGTGGAGCCCAAGGGGCGCGTTGAGTTTCTGGTCTCCCGGGTGCCGGAGCGGGTTTTGCGCGACCCGGTGACGCAGTGATGCTTTCGAGTGGGTCTTGTGGGATTTCCCTGTGAAGAACATAAAACACTTCTATCCCGTAATTCTGGCCGGAGGCCGCGGTACGCGGTTCTGGCCGCTTAGCCGCCGCAAGCGCGCCAAGCAACTGCTGGCGCTGGACGGCACGCATACGATGATTCAGCAAACCGTGGCGCGCCTGGCGCCGCTGGCGAATGCGAAAGGCTTTTGGATCGTCACGAACAGCGATCTTCGGCCAGCAATCACAAAACAGCTCCCCAAACTTCTCGCCAAGCAAATTCTGGCTGAGCCTGTAGGACGGAACACTGCGCCGGCCATCGGGTTGGCGGCGTATCTCCTGTTGCGGCAGGACCCGGATGCCGTGCTTGGCCTCTTCCCTTCCGACCACGTGATTGCGGACGAGAGGACGTTTCGCGAAACGCTGAAGAACGGTATTGCGCTCGCGGCCGCAGGCGAAAACGTTGTCGTTCTTGGAGTGCGGCCTACGCGGCCCGAGACGGGATATGGATACATTGAAGTCGGAGCTCCGGCAAACTCTCAAGCGCTCCGGGTGCGCCGATTCACAGAGAAGCCTGATGCCGTGAGAGCTTCCGAGTTCCTGGAAGCTGGCAACTACTTGTGGAACAGCGGAATGTTTTTGTGGAGGGCTCGGACGCTCACTCGGGCGCTCGAAGAGCATCTCCCGAGAACCGCTGCGTTGCTGGCGGAGATTGCGGCCGCTTTTGGGACACGGAAATTTTTCAGCACGTTCAAGAAGCTTTATCCCAAGTGCGAAAATATCAGCGTTGACTATGCCATTCTGGAGCCGCGCTCGGCGAAGGGCGAGACCGCGTCGAATATTTATTGCGTGCCGGCCGATTTCGGCTGGAATGATTTGGGCTCGTGGACTGCGCTTTACGAGCATCGCACTGCGAAGAATTCTGCCGACGGTGCGAACCTTGTGGTGGCCGACAAGAGCTTCGCCCTGAACGCCTCCGGAAACTACATTCATGCGCCTGGTAAGTTTGTTGCGACTGTTGGCGTGAGCGGGCTCGTTGTGGTGGAGACGGAGGACGCTTTGCTGATTACTACGCTCGAGCATGCCCAGGATGTTGGCAAGGTTGTGAAGTATCTGGACGACAAGAAGCTCCTTGAGCTGACGTAGGCACCGAGGTTCCGAAAACTTCTATGCGCGAGATTAAGTTTGGAACCGACGGTTGGCGCGGCTTTATCGCGGACGACTTTACGTTCGAAAATGTCCGCCGCGTTTCTGGAGCGATCGCCGGTTATATCCTGAAGCACGAGAATGCGGCGAAGGGGGTGGTGGTCGGGTACGACACCAGATTCCTGTCCCGCCAGTTTGCCGACGCTGCCAGCGAAGTTCTGGCCGCCGCGGGCATCCCGGTGAAACTGGCGAACGACTATGTTCCTACTCCTGCTGTCTCGCTGCATGTTAAGCAGTCGGGAGCGGCCGGGGGCGTGATGATTACCTCCAGTCATAATCCCTGGAATTGGAACGGAGTCAAGTTTAAGGCTAATTTTGGGGGTTCGGCTACGCCCGCCATCATGAAGATTATTGAGCAGGAGCTGCGCTCGGGCGCGGCACCTCAGGGGGCCCGCGCTGCCATCGAGGAGATCAATCTCACCGACCCTTACATCGACGCAGTTTGCAAGTTCGCGGGTATGGCCAACATCGCTCGCGGCGGGTTTAGGTTCGCGATTGATTCCATGCATGGTTCCGGGCGCGGGATTCTGGCCAGGATCTTTAGCGAAGCCGGCGTTCCCTTCACCGCCATTCGCCAGGAGGTGAATCCGCTTTTCCCCGGGATCAATCCCGAGCCCATCCTACCCCATGTGGCTCTGCTGCAAGAAACTGTGGTCCGCGAGAAATGCAATGCGGGCCTGGCGACGGATGGAGACGCTGACCGCATCGGTGCCGTCGACGAGCACGGCGCCTTCGTGGACTCGCACAAGATCATTTGCGTTCTGCTGCGCTGGCTTCTCGAGCGCCGCGACTGGCCGGGAGCGGTGGTCCGCGCATTCAATACCACGAAGATGATTGACCGGATCGCGGCGGCGCATGGCCGTAAACTCATTGAGTGCTCCATCGGCTTTAAATATATTGCCGACCTGATGATGGAACAGGAAATCCTGATCGGCGGCGAAGAATCCGGCGGCATAGGGTACTCGCGCTACCTCCCCGAGCGGGATGGCGTTCTCAACTGCCTGCTGCTGGCAAATGTGATGGCCGAGGAAGGCAAGACTTTGGGCGAACTCGTCGCCAGCCTGCAGAGGGATTTCGGCGAGCACCAATACGGGCGGCGGGACATGCACATCTCCGATGAGGTCAAACAAAGCGCGATCGGCCGCGCCAGTGCTGCCGGCACCACCTGGCTTGGCCCTTACAAGATCCTGCGCAAGGAAAACATGGATGGGATCAAGTTTTTCCTGGACGTTCCGGAAAGTGACCCAAGAGCTGCCGAGCCGTGGGTGCTGTTTCGGGCTTCCGGCACGGAACTGTTGTTGCGGGTTTACTCCGAAGCGGCCTCGCCGCAGCTTGTAGCGGACATCCTGGCCGCCGCGGAGACCTTCGTGCAGTGCCCGTAACCGGGGGGCCATTGAACTTCTGGGAGCGGTCTGGGGTCGCATTTTTGCTCGCGGCAAGCGACAATGGAAGAGCCGCTTCATGGATGCAGCGCCCAATTCGCCCGATTCGGCAGAAGCCCGCCGGTACAACCAAATCAAGCGCTGGCTTGGCTTTGCTGACCTTGCCACGGGTTTTGTCTTTCTGGTCGTCCTGCTGGTAACGGGATGGAGTTCACGGCTGCGCGACCTTGCTCTCGGCCCCGGCGAGCACCGCAATTATTATTTCGCGATTGCGCTCTACGTTTTTTCGCTTCTCGCGATTAGCAAAGTCGTGGGCTTCGGGCTGGAGTTCTTTGCTTTTCGCCTGGAACGCCGATACCACCTCTCCGACCAGTCCTTGCGCGCGTGGCTGTGGGACGAGACCAAAACGCTTCTGCTTAGTTTTGCCCTGGCGACAATCGTCGTTGAACTTGTGTACTGGACGATTCGGTTTGCGCCCCAGAGCTGGTGGCTGATCGCGTGGGTGATTTTCCTTGCGCTGTTTGTATTGATGGCGCAGATAGCGCCGGTCGTTCTGTTTCCCATTTTCTATAAATTCTCGCCATTGGATAACGACGAGCTGAAGAGGCGGCTGGTCAAGCTGGGGGAACGGGCAGGCACGCCGATTCGCGGCGTATACGAGTGGAAGCTTTCCGAGACGACGAAAAAGGCTAATGCGGCTCTTACCGGGCTGGGCGCCACACGCCGCATTATTCTTGCCGACACGCTTCTGCAGAATTACAGCGCGGATGAGATTGAAGCCGTGCTGGCACACGAACTGGGACACCATGTGCACCGGCATATCCTAAAGAGCATTGGCGTGCAGGCTGCGGTCACTTTTGCGGGATTCTGGCTCGCCTCGGAAGTTCTGCAATACGCGGTGGACAATGCGCGATGGTTCGAAGGACTATCTGATTTCGCGACGCTGCCGCTGCTCATCCTCGTTTTCGGCGGGCTTTCGGTTTTGTTGATGCCGGTACTCAATGCGTATTCCCGCTTCAACGAGCGCCAGGCTGATCGTTACTGCTTTCAATCGGTTCGTTCCGTCGAGCCGTTCGTTACGGCGATGAATAAGCTCGCAGAGCAGAATCTGGCCGAACGGCAGCCCTCAAAGTGGGTGGAGCGCCTGTTCCATTCTCATCCTTCGATCTCGAACCGCGTCGCCGCCGCCCGCGCCTGGACGCCGCAGCTGAAGGCCTCGGCCGCGCAGCGCTCGCGCTAGCAGCTCTAACCAAAGTCCAACTTGCTAAGGTTTGTGGAAGACGCGCAACCCTGAAACCGCCGGATCGCTTCCTAAACTTCGGCGCTTGGGCACGTCCCCGGACTCGTAGTACACGAGCAAATACTCCGCTCACGGAAACGAGCTGTTCACGTCTAAAGGCAAATAACTGCACACGGCAGGATGTATAGGACTGCCCGGCCGTTTTCCAGAGCCCTCCAGGGCCGGCTACTTCGGCTTTGCCTCCCGGAGAGGTTGTGGCACTGGCTTTCCGGCGTTCTCGTGTGGCCTTATGCGGCCGTGTCCGTTAGGAGGAAAGGTACATGCCAGGCGAACTCACTTTGACCGTGAACGGCGCGAAACAAGTGGTATCGGCTGCGCCGGATACGCCCCTGCTCTTTGTGTTGCGCAACGAGCTGAAATTGACCGGACCGCGGCTCGGGTGCGGGATGGCGCAGTGCGGGGCGTGCGCCGTGCTGCTGAATGGCAAGGAAATTCGCTCGTGCGTGACGGCGGTATCAGATGCCGTGGGCAAGAAGGTAACTACGATCGAAGGCTTGCCGGAGATTTGGGCTGGGCAAAAGGGCTTAAACCCGGCGGATGCAGCGGCCACGCTGCACCCTGTGCAGCAGGCGTGGATCGACGAGCAAGTGCCGCAGTGCGGGTACTGCCAGAGCGGGATGATGATTGTCGCGGTGGAATTGCTGGCCAAGAATCCGAATCCGACTGTGGCGCAGATTAAAGACGCTTTCACGCACAAGCCACCGTCGCCGCACTTATGCCGGTGCGGCACCTACGCCGCCATTATCGATGCCGTACAGCGCGCGGCCAAAACCATGAAGGCCTGAAAGGAGAGCCTGTCGTGTCCGTGAAAATAGATACGCCCATCGATCCTGCGGCAGCCAACGATTCCCCAATCCCAACAACGCTCACGCGGCGCGGCTTCGTCCAGGTGGGAGGCGCGCTTTTTGTGTCGCTGGCATTGCCAGCAGCGTTCTCCGCCTGTACTAAGAGAAGCCCAGTGGCCAGCGGCAACCAGCTCGATCCTGCATTGCTCGCTTCGTGGCTTGAAATTCGCAGCGACAATACGATTCTAGCGCGTACGGGGCGAACTGAGACCGGGACAGGCATGAGTAGCTACTATGCTCAGGCGATTGCCGAGGAGTTGAACGTGCGGCCGGAGACGATTTCGCTCATTTTGGGCGACACCGACAGGACGCCCGACGGCGGCTATTCGGCCGGGTTTATTTTTGGCATGGCCAATGTTCGCAAGGTCGCAGCGTATACCTATCAAGCGCTGCTGGGGCTGGCCGCTGCGCAATTTGGCGTTCCGGTTTCGAGCCTCTCTGTGGTTGACGGAGTCGTTTCGGGCGGCGGGAAGAGCCTCAGTTACGGACACCTGGTTCAGGGGCAGCACCTCGACCTAAAGATTCCGATCATAGGCAAACTGGCGAAGGTGGACCCGTCCGAGGGCTCTGGAATCTCGGGTCTGGACGGCTTCTCGGTGACGGGAGATCCGCCGATGAAGCCGATGAGCCAGTTCAAGGTGATGGGTACCTCCTTTCCCGTACCGGGGATTCCGGCGAAGGTAACCGGCAAGACACAATGGAGTTGCGACATTAGCGTGCCCGGCATGCTGCATGCCCGCATGGTGCGACCGCCGACACTCGGGTCAACCTTGATCTCGGTTGGCGTGCTCGACAAGAGGCAGTTCCCCTCCGCGGAAATTGTGGGCAAGGGCAACCTGCTGGCCGTGGTCTCTCCGAACGAGTGGGAGGCGATTGGTGCAGCGCAGGCGGTGGCGGCGAGCACGAAATGGACGGAATGGGCGGGACTGCCGGGCAGTGAGAACTTGACGAAGACTCTGCGCGAACGCAAGTGGGGCGCGCCTTCGGAGAGTCGTGGGAACGCTGCGGAAGTAACGGCGGCACTGGCGGGTGCGCCGAAAACGATTTCGGTGAGCTACGAGCAGCCCTACGTCCGGCACGCTCCGATTGGGCCTTTTGTCGCTGTTGCCGACGTGCGCAGCGATGGAGGCGTGACCGTATGGACACATTCGTCGCAGTCCCAGGGGTTGCGAGCGCAGATTGCGAACACGCTCAGCGTACCGATGGAGAAGGTGGTCGTTCGCTGGCTGGAACACTCGGGCCAGTATGGACGGACGACCTTTGGCGGCGATGGCGCCGAAGGCGACGCTGTGATCCTCTCGAGGTTAACAGGCAAGCCGGTGCGCGTGCAGTGGACTTTGGAGGAGGATTTGGCCTGGTCGAGTGTTTCGCCCGGATGGGTGGCGGACCTCAAGGCTGGCATGGACGGGGAGGGCCGCGTGGTTGCGCTGCACACGGCCGAGTACGCACCCCACCAGCAAGATGCGCGGCTTCTTGGGGCGATTCTCGCCGGGATGCCTTGCAGTACCTCGAAGCCGAGAACGTGGGTTACCGAGGAATGGCCCTACGACAAGATTCCGCACGTGCTCAGAGAATCGCACGGCATGCCGAATCTGGCGGCGGAATCGGCAGGCGGAGGGTTGCGCGGAAACATCATGCGCACGCCTGGGCAGCGGCAGCAGGTCTTCGCGCTGGAGGGATTGATCAATGAAGCGGCCGCAGCCGCGAAGGCCGACCCGATTCAGTTCCGGATCGAGCATACGAGCGAGCAGCGGTTGATCGATGTTCTCAACGCCACGGCAAAGGCCGCGGGATGGAAGTCGCGTCAGTCACCCCATTCGGGGGCACGCCGGACAGGGACTTCCCCAGTAACGGGCCGCGGTGTGTGCGTTGTCTTCCGCAACAACGCTTACTGGGTGGGAATTGCGGAAGTTGCGGTCACTCCGGCTACTGGAAGTGTGCGGGCGACGAAGTTCACTATCGGTGCGGATTGCGGCAAAATCATTAACCCTCGGCAACTCGACCGCTGCATGAAGAGCGGGGTCGTGATGGGCTTGAGCGAAGCGCTGAAAGAGGAAGTCACGTTTGATAAGAGTCAGGTGACCAGCAAGAATTGGAACAGCTACAAGATTCTGACGATGGCGGAGGTACCGGAGATCAAGGTGGTTCAGATCTCGCGCGACGACAAGGGGTTTGGTGGGGGCTCGGAGGCCGCCAATGCGGTAGTTCCGCAAGCAGTTGCTGCAGCCATCTTCGACGCGACCGGACTGCAGCCGCGCAGAATGCCGATGAGGGCGGAATACATGACGGCGTTGCTCAAGGAAGCGGCCGGGGGCTGAATCGATGTAGACTGACCGCAGTTGACTCATGACGCCGACTGACATCGGTTCCCTGCTTGTTCCATATTTGGAAAGTAACAAACTGGGCGCTGGTCTGCCTGAAACCCTGCTTGCTCAATTTTCCCTCTACCTCGATCTCCTTCTCCGCTGGAATGCCCGGACTAACCTGACTGCCGTCCGCACTCCGGAGGAAATTGTCACGCGGCACTTCGGCGAGTCGCTGTTTGCGGCGCGGCAGATTTTTGCGATAGAGAACCCGATCTCGGCTCTCACCTCTAGCCTAGCGGACGTAGGTTCGGGCGCTGGATTCCCTGGTCTTCCTATAAAGCTATGGGCTCCGCGACTTCAGGTCACACTGATTGAGGCGCAGCAGAAGAAAGCGACGTTCTTGCGCGAGGTTGTTCGCGCTATGGGACTCACTGGTGTCGAGGTTCGATCCGGTCGCGCTGAACTCGTAACGGAAAGCTTCGATGTGGTTACGCTCCGGGCTGTCGAGCGCTTTGACCAAGCTGCGGTGGCTGCGGCAGGGCTGGTTCGGCCGGCTGGACGCCTTTGCCTTCTGATTGGAGAAGACCAGGTTGCTAAGACCGGGGAGATGCTTCCGCTTCTGAAGTGGGAGAGACCGGTGCCAATACCCAATTCGAAGAGACGGGTCGTGCTGGTTGGCTTTGCACCGGAGGAATCGAGGTTGTAGAGGGGTGGTCCGTCGGCTTGCGAAACGGCCTGGACCTTGGGGAGAAGTGGGTCGCCGGCTTGTTTTCTGGGTGCGTTCGGTTCGGCTAGAGGCCGCCTCGGGTGGGTGCACCGCGCCTACGACTCTCCGACGACACGAACCTAGCTTGCCAACGGTGGGCTGAGAACGCTGGAATTGCCGAAAATCATTTTGGAATCGGAAGAACTGAATTCCGGACTGAGGCTGGCTCGGCTCCTAGGTTCCTTGCGCTACGTCCCGGTGGGAGAACAGTGCTGTTTCTTCACTGTTTCCACCTTGAGCGCCCCAGGCTCTACCGCTTGTCTTCTGGAACCAAGCTGGTTAGCGCTTCTGCACAAAGTGGGACCGCTGCGACCTCGGAATGACCCAAGTGGGCTGCAAGAACCGTTCAGCGACACAGCAGAACTTGCTCGGGTCGCGCCCCAGGTAGAACCTGCCTAGCTACGACTCTACGTTGCTACGAACCGAACTCGCCAATGAGTGGGAAGAAGCAAATTGATATACCGGAACCTCTTAATGTATTCAATGAAACGTCGACCTGATGAACTCTGACGTTCAAATGACGGATCTTCGCGGTCTCTCTTGCCTGGACTTTTTTCCTGGAATTCAAGTTGCCTTGCTTGTTTTCGTTGGGGGGACAAGTGGGAGAAAGGCCGGCCTTGAATTTCGACGGGCGCAGCTTTTCGACTAAGAATCGATTCCTCCGCGTGGGCAAGTTGCGGGAGATGCGAACGCGCCAGAGATCTCTTCGAGGAGAGACTGGGGGCGCGGGAGGAGCTAGGGGCGAGCGCAAAGGCGAGGTGGTGAGATCGCATCTTGTCTTTTTTTGAAGATTGGCTCGACAATCCCCTTCTGCAAGGTGGTGGAGTTCCTCGAGAAACGGAACCCAGAATTCGTCTGCACTCTCCCAGCTTAGTTGGTGAGCTGGCCGAGAGATTGCTCCACGTGGAGCAATTCTGCGACTCAGGTGTGTGTGTGTGTGCTTGCGCTCAAGGGACTACGCAGCTCGACCGGAGAGTCCTGAGGAACGGATATCTCGCAACACCCAGCGGGTTTGTCTTTCGGGTTTCGCACATGAAAGTCACACACTTTTCCAGAGGTACCCCACTTAGAAATAGTGCTCCCATCGTGGCAATCTCTTCTAACTCATGTTGATTCATGTAGTTAGAAACAATCTTCGAGGTTGCTCCACGTGGAGCAATTCCTCAATTATGTCATTGCCATATCACGAGAGAGGTCTTAACCTGCGAATAGATACGAAATCCCAGACATTCCCGGTTCAAAATATGGCCCGAATCATCGCTGTCGCCAACCAGAAGGGTGGCGTGGGTAAAACCACGACCGCTATCAATTTGGCCGCGTCTATTGCGGCTGCGGAAGTTAACAGCCTTTTAATCGATTGCGATCCGCAATCCAACGCTACGAGCGGGCTTGGGCTTAAGAAGGACCCCGAGCGCATCAACACGTACGACGTGCTGATGGGCTTGGCGTCGGCGCAGGAAGCGTTGGTGCTTACGGAGCTGGAACAATTGTGGATAATTCCAGCAAGCAAGGCGCTGATTGGGGCAAATTTGGAGTTGGTGGCGGAGGAGCGGCGCGAGTTTCGCTTGCGGGATGCGCTGGTGCCGATTCGAGATCGCTTTGAATATATCGTTCTGGATTGTCCTCCGGCGCTGGATTTGTTGACGTTGAATGCGCTGGTGGCTGCGGATACTGTCCTGATTCCGATGCAGGCGGAGTATTTTGCGCTGGAAGGGATTAGCGAGTTGGTGGACACGGTGGAGCGGATTCGCGCGTCACTCAATCCAGGGCTGGAGATTGAGGGAGTCGTCTTGACGATGCTGGATGAGCGGACGAACCTAGCGCAGGCGGTGTGTGCTGAGTTGAGAAAGTTCTTTGGTGACCGGGTTTGCGCGACGACTGTGCCGCGGAACATTCGGTTGGCGGAGGCTCCTAGTCACGGGAAGCCGGCGTTGGTGTACGACGTACGCTCGCGCGGAGCGGAGAGTTACATCCGGCTGGCGAAGGAGATTCTATCGCGGCATATGCCGCACGAGCTGGAACAGGCTGGGTAGTTCTTGATATGGAACACACCTGTAGAAACAAACGCGACGGATTTTATACGGGGGACGGAGCGAAGCGATGCTGACGAACAACGCACGAGAGAAGGCGGCCCAAAGACCGGCGGAAAAACTGGTAGAGAAAATTGTGGAGAAGCGGCGGGCCTTGGGCCGTGGGCTGGAATCCCTGCTGCCCGGTCCAGCCAGGGCGGCTGCCGAATCTGGCGTTGTCGACATACAGGCACAAGCGACACGTAAGGCTGGGCAGGAAGTCCTTGAACTGAGGCTGACCGACATCGTCGCGAATCCCTATCAGACCCGTTCGCGCGTGAGTGAAGGATATCTCGAGCAACTGGCAGCGTCGATTGCTACTAGCGGTGTATTGCAACCGGTGGCGGTGCGTCCGGCGAAGGATGGGAAGTATGCGCTGATCGCCGGTGAATGCCGTTGGAAGGCATCCGAGCTGGCGAAGAAGGAGACGATACCGGCGATTGTGAAGATGGTGTCGGACCAGCAGGCGCTCGAGTTGACGATTGCGGAAAACTTGCAACGTCAGGACCTGAACTGCGTGGACCAGGCGAAGGCGTTTGACCGGCTGAGCCGGGAGTTCCAATTGACGCAGGAAGAGATCGCGTTGAGGACGAGCCAGACGCGCTCGACGGTGTCGAACTATTTGCGCCTCTTGCGCATGCCCGCGCCCGTGCTCGAGTTGCTGAGTGCCGGTTCACTCTCATTCGGTCAAGCGAAAGCGATTATGACCGTGG
>Ga0137403_10001262_pt1 | contig 31888 bp, 28 predicted proteins | sample CZOMad2_1_16fung_FD_122057 | JGI IMG/M metagenome (GOLD analysis project Ga0137403, IMG submission 122057) | Vadose zone soil fungal communities from Angelo Coast Range Reserve, California, USA - CZOMad2_1_16fungal (Hybrid Assembly) | ecosystem: Environmental > Terrestrial > Soil > Vadose zone... | reverse complement strand
TTACCCCATGCTCTACCGCATGGAGCAGCGCGGCTGGATTCGCGGCGCGTGGGAAATCAGTCACTCGGGACGACGCAAGCGGTGTTATCGCCTCACTCCTGCCGGGAAGAAGAAACTGTCGCCCCTCCGGAAGGAATGGGCGGAACTCTTTGGTGCGTTGAAGAGGCTAACAAAGGTGTCGCATGCCTGATTGGCAAGAGCTTGTCCGCCAGCGTCTCTCCAGCCTCGCCCTTGATGCTGAGGAGAAGGATGAAGTCCAAGTGGAACTCGCGGCGCACTTGGAAGAATCGTACGAAGTATTTTGCAAAGAAGGATTGCCCGAAAAGGAAGCGGTTCATCGAACCTTTGAGCAAGTTGCGGACTGGCGGGATTTGCAGCGCAGGATTTTCATCGCAAAAAGGAGCGGACACCCCATGCAGAAACGCTTGCACCAGCTCTGGATCCCTGGGTTTCTCACGCTGATACTTTCGATGGTTTTCCTGGCGACACTCCAGAACCTCGGATTCCACGCGCGCATGGTCTCCTGGAGGGACTCGGACATCCTTTTCTACGTGCCGTGGCTGCTATCGCTTCCTTTCTTCGGAGCTCTGGCAACCTACGTCTCGTCCCGAGCTGGGGGTTCGCGGCGAACCGCGCTTCTCGCCAGCGTCTTTCCCGTGCTCGCGCTTACTGGGGCGTTTCTCTCGATGTTTCCGATAGGCTTGCTCCTCGGACGAATCATCGGAAGGCGAGTCGGTTTTAGTATTGTCGCAACAACTCTTCTGAGGGATGGGATTGGCTGGCTCTTGGTTCCAGGAGTTGCTCTTTTGGCGGGCGGGGTACTCGTACACCTTTTGTTGAGCCTGCGGTCATCGTCGCGCGAAACGGCGATCGGTTAGCGAGGCGAACGGTGCCGGATTGGCAAGAACTCGTCACCAAGGGACTCTCTGGCCTGAAGCTTGGCGCTCCCGAGAAGGAAGAAGTGCATGCAGAACTCGCTGAGCACCTGGAGGAAGTTTACGAAGACCACCGTCGCCAGGGCATGGCCGAGGAACTGGCCGCACAACGCGCAATGCGGCAGGTCACTGATTGGAATGCGTTGCAACACGATATCCGCAATGCAAAGGAAAGAGAGGATCTGATGCACAGCCGCGTACGCCAACTTTGGTTCCCCGGCTTTCTGACACTGACACTTTCAATAGGTCTTTTGCCGGTGCTCCTGAAGCTCGGGTTGCAGCCGCGAATCGTGTCATGGAGCGGTCCCGACACGATTCTCTTTTACGTCCCATGGCTGTTGACGCTGCCACTGTTCAGCGCCGTGGGCGCCTATATCTCGCTTCGCGCCGGTGGATCTGCTCGCGCGATTCTGTTCTCGGGCATTTTTCCGATGCTATCGCTTGCCGCCTGTTTTTTCGTCATTCTCCCGGTCAGTATCGTATTGGACCGCAGCATCGCGTTCCATCTGACACTGGCTGGGTTCCTAGGCCTCTTGCTTAGCTGGGTCGTAGCTCCCGGAGCGGCTCTGCTGATTGGCGCATTGCCCATCCAGATTCTCCGTGCCCGCGAGGTGAATTCGCAGCGTGTGGCGGACGCCTGACCAATGCGGCCGAAACGCGATTGGGAAGAGTTGGTGTGCGCGAAACTCGCGGGGCTCGCGATAGAGCCCCGAGAAAGGCGCGAAGTGATCGAAGAACTCGCGGCGCACTTGGAAGAATCGTACGAATCGCTGCGAACAAAAGGCCTACCGGAACAAGTAGCGATGCAGCAAACGCTTGGGCAAGTTGCCGATTGGCAGGATTTGCGCCGAAGGATTCAAGTCGCCAGAGCAATGAAGGAGAACATCATGAACGATCGCGTCAGGCAGCTGTGGCTCCCCGGATTTTTGACATTCCTGCTTTCGACGGGTCTTCTTGCGATGATGGAGATTTTCGGTCCCAAGGACTGGGCTCTCATGAGAGTGGGCCAGCCTCCTATGGTATTATTTTTCATTCCCTGGTTGTTTTCGTTGCCGCTCTTCGGAGCCCTAGGCGCTTATCTCTCCCATCGCGCAGGCGGTTCCCGACGCGCGATATTTTCTTCGATTGTCTTTCCCGTCTTGCCATTTCTTGCATCGATTTTGCTGGTGCTTCCTGTCAGTCTGGCCTTCGACCACTTTATTGCTCACAACATAGCACCAATGGCTCTTCTTATGGCTCTGCTTGGGTGGGTGCTAGCTCCCGGAGTCGCTCTTCTTGCAGGCGGTCTACCGGCGCAACTCTTTTTTTCACGCCGGTTAGATCCCCGACGTGTTGCGAGCAACTGAGAGCGACCGTTTCCAGCGGCGGTAGAAGGGAAGTCCAGCAAGAATCAAGAGCAAGCCGATGGAGGAGCGGCCGGGGCGATCTATCCAAATATTTATGGTGAGGGCGAGAGCGCCGGCGACGAAAATGCCGGGGACCCAGGGATAGCCCCAGCAGCGATACGGGCGGGGCAAATCGGGCTCGGTCTTGCGCATGCGAAAGAGCGCAAGGACTGCCGAAGCATAGAAAATCCAGGCGGCAAAAATAAAAAGATTGGTTAGCTCTTCAAACGTTCCCGTCAGCGCCATCAAACTTGCCAGGATGCCCTGAAAAATCAGTGAGCGTCCGGGCGTGCGGAATTTTGGATGGATGCCTTCGACGATCTTGAAAAAAATTCCGTCGCGTGCCATGGCATAGCCTACGCGCGCTCCGCTGAGCACGGACGAATTCATCGAGCCCAGAGCGGAGATGACCATCGCGAAAGTGATCCAATTCGCGGCGGTGGCCCCTTTGATGTGGGCAACAACGTCGGAGGCGATGTGCTGTGACGTAGCGACAGTTTCGAACGGCAGCACTTTCAAACAAGCGGCGCTGAAGAGCAGATAGATCACCGCGACAAATCCGACTCCGCCGACCAGCGCGCGCGGGAAATTTCTCTGCGGATTTTCCACTTCGGAGCCGACCAGATTTAAGTCTTCCCAGCCGTCGTACGCCCATAGAGCTGCGGCCAGCGCCGCAAGAAACGCGCTGAAGATTGCGCCGCCGCCCATTCCCGCTGGCGGCCAGAACGGTTGGATCCCGCTGGCCTGCGTGCTGCCCGGGGCAAAAAACGCCACGCCAATCACGACGACGACGGAGGTGATCTTGATGGTGGTCAAAAAAATCTGGACCGCTCCTCCCAGCCGCACGCCCAGATAGTTGATACCGGTCATGATCAGCAGCCAGACGACTGCCAGCGGTTGCGCCCAGGTGAATACAAAATCGTAAGGCTTGATCCAGCCGGTGAGACCGGGAATGGCGATATGCACAGTGAAGAGCGGAACCGCGATGACCGGCAAAAGGAAGCTGAGGAAGCGCATCATGCCCGCGGAGATGGACGCAAGGGAACTGGGACGGCCGACGATGGAGTGCATCCATCCAAAAATGAAACCGTAAACCGGGCCAAAGCCGCGGCGGAGGTAGGCGTATTCGCCGCCGGCTTCCGGAATCATGGAGCCCAATTCGGCGAAGGAGAATGCGCCGAAGATGGAAAGAATCGCGCCTACAATCCACGCGGCAAAAACGACGGAGACGCTGCGGCCTTCGCGCGCCATTTCCGCGGGTTTGAGGAAAATACCGGTGCCGATCATCGTGCCGACGACGATTGCGGCGGAAGCCCACGCGCCCAGCCCGCGCACCAAGTCCAAACGCTTTTCGCTCAATTTATCCTCGCCTTGATGATCAAAGGGCACGATGTATCGTGCCCCTACGGCTGCGTGACTCGACTTACTATCGAGCCGACAACAAAAGTGACGATCGCGCCAATCATGAAGTACCACGTATACGCCACGCTCGTAAATTGGAATACGCATAAAACCGTGGCGAGTCCCGCGATCATTCCGGCCAGGGCGCCGAGCGCGTTGGCGCCACGGTCGAACGTGCCGAGAAGAAAGAGGCCGAGCAGGCTGCCGAAGGGCAGCGACGCCACGGTCAGCCCGGTTTCGAGCAGCGGGCCCCACTTCACCAGACCGAAACCCATCAGCACCAGGCCCCACGCGAGCGTCATGCCGCGAGAGAGGCGCAGGAAGCGGGCGGGATCGGCGCTTTGTCCGCGCAGTCTTGCAAAATCGAGCACGCTCGAAGCGGCCAGGGAATTCAATGAGCCGCTGGCGTTGGACATGGCCACGGCGACGATGGAAGCGAGGAGCAAGCCTGCAAGTCCAACCGGCATTTCGCGCACCAGAAAGAGCGGGAGGATACGGTCGGTGCGCTCGCCGGGCGTCAGGAGCGGGGAATGTTGTGCGAACACATAAAGCAGCACGCCAATCAGCAGAAACACGGTGAATTGGACAAGCACGATGGCGCCGCTGGCGAGCAGGGCGCGGCGGCTGTCTCGCTCGCTCTTGGCCGCGAGGAGGCGCTGCACGATGATCTGGTCCGTGCCATGGGTGGCCATGGTGAGAAAGGCACCGCCGATGAGTCCGGACCAGAAGGTATATTTGGTGGCGAGATTCCAGGAAAAATCGAGAACTTGCAATTTGTGGCCGGCTGCGGTTGCCACCTGTGTCACTTCGGTCCATCCACCGGGGATGCGGTGCAGCAGCACGAAAAATGTCACCGCGCTTCCTGTCAGATAGAGCAAGAGTTGCGCCACGTCGGTCCAAATCACCGCTTTCATCCCGCCTTCGAAGGTGTAAAGTACGGTGAGCGCGATGACGATGACGACGGCGAGCTTCTCTGATGTTCCGAGCACGACGCTCACCACCAGTGCGATAGCGGAAACGCGCACGCCTTCGGCAATCGCGCGCGTGATCAGGAAAGTGCTGGCAGCGACGGCGCGCATGCGCTCGCCAAAGCGCTTTTCGATCAGCGCGTAGGCGGTGAAAAACTCGCCGCGAAAATATCCGGGCAGAAGCAATAAGACAATGAGCACGCGCCCGATCAGGTAGCCGAAGACCAGTTGAAGGAAGGTGAGGTTTCCGCCGTAGGAAATGGCTGGCGCGCCGATGATCGTCAGCGTGGAGGTTTCAGTGGCCACGATCGAAAACGCCAGCGCCCACCACGGCGCAGTGCGGCCGCCGAGAAAGTAGTCGGTGGCATTCTGCTGGCCGCGGCGGAAACGCATGCCCAATGCCGTAACGCCGAGCAGGTAGGCAATAACAATGGCAAGGTCCAGCGGATGGATGCGCATCGAGTATTCTTTTCCGCCGCGCCTTTGGACGCCGCGGAAAAGTGCGTCGAGGATAGTGGCGCGCGCGAACCCGCGTCAAGAAAACTCTGCGGAATATGGGCGTGGGTCGCAAGGGTTGTTCAACTTTTTCGATTTGCGCACTTGCGCTGCACTCGGCGCTACGATTGTCGAGCGTTCTCGCATATGCTTTTTCCATGCGCTACGTTCTGGGATTTGACGGCGGCGGCACGAAAACGGATTGCGTCTTGATGGATGAGACGGGCGCGATTCTGACGCGCTCGCGTTCCGGATCTTCGAATCCCACCAGTTTCGGCGTGGAATTGTCGCTGACTTCGCTCTCGGAAGCGGCAACAGACGCACTGCGCGCGGCCGGGAAATCCCGGCAGGATGTGGCGTATATCGTGGCAGGTGTTTCTGGCGCCGGCGAAACGAAAATGCGCCAGGCTCTGCAGTCGGCCTTGCAGCCCGAATTTCCAAACGCATCGATTGTCATCACCAGCGATCTTGTGCTTTCCCTACGGGCCACGGGAGAAATTCCCAGCATTGTCGTGATTGCGGGAACAGGTTCGGCAGTTCTAGGAAGGACAGCGCCGCTTGAATTGGCGCGCGCTGGCGGGTTTGGCCCGGTGATCGGGGATCCAGGGAGCGCCTACGATATCGGCAGAAGGGCAGTTGCGATGTGTTTTCAGAAACATCTCAACGGCGAGACATTTCCCCTGGGCGCGAAGATTCTTGAAGCATTTCAATGCAAGTTCAACGAATTCTTTGATCAGGCGCGAGCCCATCCAGACACTGTTTTCCCCAAAGTATTTCCATTGGTATCGAGGGCCGCCGAGAACGGCGATGTTGCGGCGCGCACGTTGCTGGCCAGCGCAGCGCAGGACTTGCGGGATCAGGCGCGTGAAGTTATTGAGAGACTAAAGTTGCAGCAGTCGAATTTCTTCCTCGGGAAAACCGGCGGAGTCTTTGACGGCAGCACTTTTCTCAACGCCCAGTTCGATAGCCTGATCCGGGAAATTGCTCCAAGGGTAAGAATTGGAGCGCTGCCGCGCTCCGTGGCGGAAGCTGCGGCACAATTGGCTCGTGACGCCCTGACGAATCCCCTTGTGCTCGGTGAGAGTTGAGTCATGCCGGATCCCAAAACCAAAGATCGCGAGCGGGCGCTAATCGCTACCGGCGAAGAGCTTGCCGGGCTGCTGCACCATCCTTCGGCCGACGTGCTCCTCGCGCTGCTGGATAATCCGGCGCTGGACGAAACGCAAGTCTGCCTGCTGCTCGAGCGAAAAGATTTGCCGGGAGAAATTCTCGAAGAAATAAGCCGCCGGAAAGCGCTGCTGAAAAGTTACCGAGTGAAACGGGCGCTGGCGTTTCATCCGCGGACGCCGCGGCTGGTCAGCCTGCGACTGCTCCGTGATCTCTTCTTGATGGACCTCGTACAAGTTGCGATATTGCCCGGTGTTTCCGCCGAACTGAAGCGCAACGCCGAAGAGCAATTGTTGGCGCGTCTGCCGCAACTTCCGCTGGGGCAAAAAATCACGCTAGCGCGGCGCGGACCGGCGCGCGTGGCCGGAGCGCTGCTCGCCGAAGGTCACGCGCAAGTCATCTCCGTCGTTCTCGACAATCCATATATGACGGAAGCGCAAATCTTGAGGGCGCTCTCGCGCGAAAAGCTTCCCACTTCGGTGATTCCGGCCATCGTTCATCATCACAAGTGGTCCATCACTTACAACGTTCGGCTCGCCCTTGTTCGACACCCCTCCACCCCGCTCGCTTCGATTCTCTCCTATCTTCCTGAGCTTACGGTTTCCGACCTGCGGGAATTGGCGGCTCCGGGCATCGTTCCGGAAAGTCTGCGAAAGTATCTCCAGGCCGAAGTGCAGCGCCGCCTGCGCGCCGGCGAAAAACCAGCAAGCAATAGCGTCCCCGGCGATGATCCTTCCGGACCCAATCGAGAATAAATAGCGGGATCTCGAATCACCGGATTCGAATGTCACCCCGATGAGTCATCCGGCATCGAAGAGCACATTGCCGGGAACAAAACATACACCTTTGGCGTCGTATGTGTTGTGGCGGAAGAAGGCGTATGCTTGCAACAGAGAGGCGGCGATTTCGCCCGAGCGCCGTGGTACGTAATCCCTGGCAGGGGGTTGCACCAGTCCAATGGGCAGTGGGGATCATCCCGCCCGGCGACTCGAACGCCGCTGGGCGCCGCGTTACTCGTTCCGTGCCGACCTCGAGATCGAATGGGGCTCAGCGGTCCTGCGAGGAAGCACGCGCGATATCAGCGCGAGCGGGATGTTTATCGAAGCCGTCGATCCGCTATGGGTGGGAGCGGGTTTTACCGCGCGACTGACTCTCGATCGCCCCGTGAGGCTCGACTGCTTCGTGAAACGGATCGAGCCAGGGCGCGGCATGGGCGTATCCGTGGCCGTTTCCGAATCCGAAAGCCAGAAGCTTTACCAGGACCTGCTTTCTTCACTCTCCGTCACCGGCTCCTAATCCCGTCTTATACTAAGGGCGATGACACGCTGCCTTGATTGCGGTTCCGAGCGCGTGGCGGACCAGTGTCCCTCCTGCGGCTTGACTTCGGCGGCCGCCGAAGTCATGTTCCGTCGGCGCTTGCTCAAGCGCACGGCGGTATTTCTTGCCGGATCCCTGGCGTTTCCCTACGTCAGCCAGATCTATCCGCCGCTTGATCTGGACCTTATGCTGGTGTTCTTTGGAATGCTGTTCTTTGTTGGGCTCACCATCGCCGTGGTACTCGACCGCCGCGCGCGAAATCGCCGGGAGCTCGAAGTGCTCAAGCGCGTCTATTCGGGATTTATTCCCCTGCCGTGGATTCTAGCTGCGACGCTGCTGGCGAACGGAGCGTTGGACTCAAAAGAAAACGTAACCTATTACCCCACTACAGTGGAGAGCCGCTACAACATGCCGGGAATCGTTCGAGGGACGCGCCGCCTGATTGTTCGTTCCTGGCGCGATGGGCAGAAAATCGAACGGTTAGCCGTGGATTTCGATGACTACGATCGCTTTCGCTCCGGCGATGCGGTGTCTGTGGGTGTCAAGCCGGGTGCGCTCGGCATTCCATGGTATTTCGGCGTGTATCGCCACTGAAGACGTCGGTTTCAGTAAGCTGGTTTGCCGTTGATGAGCAGCGGGACTTGCAGTTCCAGGATGTGGCCATCTTTGCCGAGGCGAAATTTCACCAGTTGCATGTTGCCGACGTCGCGCGTTTTCCACTCGGGAGTCTCGATCGGCTGTTCAGGTTTATCGGCCGGCGACCATTCCACGTCTTCGCCTCGTTGCTTCACGGTTTGCGGGTCAATCTCGTAGGCTTCTTGTTCCTTCATGTCGACCAGCAGATAGCGCTTCCAAAGGTGTACGAGCAGCAGGCCTCTTTTCTCCGCGTGGTAAATATTCCAGGACTTCGGCGCTTGATCATTGAATTTAACGATGGCGAATCCCACCGATTTCCATAGTTGTTTCTGCAATGGTGCTTGGGCGCAAACTGGGATTGCAGCAAGGAGCAGAGCCAACGTGACTCTAATGCATCGGGCCATCATTACGCGCCCAATCCTGCAGCTAGCCAAAGTAGTGTCATGAAGGCGGAAAGGCCACAGGCCGGCCATCTCAGCTTTCCGTTCCCAACCAAGCTCGCCAGGAATCCGAGCGGCGCGGCCGAGAATCCACTGAGGGCTATCAATCCGCATACCCAGTATTCCCAAGTTCCAGTTCTGCCCATTTCAACCAAGATGCCAAAGACAATCGACAAAAAACTCGACCACGCCACCAGTCCGCTAGCCCCGATGGCTCCGTAGCTCCGCCAGGGCGGCTCCACAATTCTGGGGGACGCTCGCCACCAGCGATGGAGCGCCCATGCCAGAATCACTCCGGGAAGAATCAGGAGAGGGAGGTTCACAAGCTAGTCCTTGACTTCGCTGAAGGATTTGTCGAGGAGACGGATGGCTTCATCAACGTCGACCTTCGTTGTATTCAGCATTGGGGCAAGTCGCAGCGTGTTGCCGTAGAGGCCGCCCTTGCCGATCAACAGGCCGTGCTGGCGGGCACGCTCCATCACCTGTGTGGTGGCTTCGGGAGCGGGTTCTTTCGTTTTGCGGTCTTTCACCAATTCGAGCGCTTGCATCAGTCCCATGCCGCGCACGTCGCCGATGAGCGAATGTTTCGCCTGCAACTCTTCCAGCTTGCCGCGGAAATATTTTCCGACGACATCTGCGTTTTCGAGCAAATTCTCTTCTTCAATCAGCTCGATGGTAGCCCTGGCTGCTACGCTCGTCACCGGGTTGCCGCCGAACGTGGCGATGTTCGAGCCTTGGAAGCTGCCGGCGATTTCCGGCGTCGTCACCGTCAATCCTACGGGGACGCCATTGGCCATGCCTTTCGCGCTGGTGATCATGTCGGGAATCACTTCCCAATTCTCGATGCCGAACCATTTCTTCCCGGTGCGTCCCCAGCCGGTCTGCACCTCATCGGCGATGAACAGCGCGCCGTACTTTTTCACGATCTTAAAAACGATTTTGAAGTATTCCTTCGGCGGAGTGATGAATCCGCCGACGCCTTGGATCGGTTCGGCGATGAACGCGGCGATGTTGCCGCTGGTCCCGGTCTGAATGAGGTTTTCCACGTCATCCGCGCAGGCCACTTCGCAATCGGGATACTTCAAGTGCAGCGGGCAGCGGTAGCAGTACGGATTCACGGCGTGAGAAATTCCCACGCTGATGACGCCAGCCTTCCGGTAGGGCGCGTGCGCGGTGACGGCTTTGGCGAGCGCTGAACCGCCCGAATAGGCATGGCGCAGCGCCACCACGTCAAAGCTGCCAGTGGACATGCGCGCCAGCAGAATGGCGGCTTCGTTGGCTTCCGTGCCGGAGTTCGTAAAAAAGCTCTGCTTCAAATTTCCTGGCGTAATCTGCGCAATCTTCTCCGCCAGCGCCACAATGTGCTCCGTGGGGTAGAGCGTCGAAGTGTGCTGCAGTCGGTTGACCTGCGCGCTCACCTTGCTGGAGATCTTAGGGTTGCAGTGCCCCACGGAGACGGTCAGGATGCCGCCAAAGAAATCGAGATACTTGTTGCCTTCCACGTCCCAGAGATGCTGCATCTCGCCGTGGTCGGCCACCAGCGGCTGCTGGAAGTAATTGGTCACCGAGGGCCACAGATACTTTTTGTGCTTGGCGACGACTTCTTCGCTGCGCGCACTACGCGCAAGCTGGGATGCAGGAACAAAATGTGCGGGTGTGGTCACGGATAAGTCCTTATGCCATCTGTAGCATGCTTCAAAGTGTACGATGCGGAGAAGCGAGCGGCAAGCGACCGAAGGACAGCATCACGCGCGGCAGTTCATGGCTGAACGTGCCTCCCTGAGGGTTTGGAAGGGCCGATCATTACCTGTATGCCGCGCGAAACGATTCAGGAAACTTTGACACTACTGTCATATCGCCTGTTTATTCTGATTTGGGCGATCGACCCTTAAGACCATGGTGCCCGGAAAGATTCCCTCTCGGCCTCAGACTTCCCCTTCCAGGAGATTGACGTCCCGCGTCCCGGCGCCCGGGGATGTGTGGGTGTATTGGAAGTGCCGTGGACAAGAGGACGTCTCACGCGTTCTGGACATGAGCATGGGAGGCTTGTTCATCGAGACACCCGAGGCAAAGGCCGAAGGCATGCAGACAAGGCTGCATTTTTTGGTGCAAGAAGGGCAGATTCGGGCAGAGGCCGTGGTGAGGCATATACAATCCGGCAAAGGGTTGGGCTTGAAATTTACGGCGCTGAGTGAACAGGACCGCCCTAAGCTGGCTGCTTTGCTGACGCGGCTTCGCGGGACGCATCATTCCCCCAGAAAATCGTAAGTCACAGTTCCAGCAAACCATTCAAACTAACAGGAGGCGATCCTGGGAAATTGAAATTTCTCGCGCTTCTCCGCCACTCGGCTATAGAATCCATTTCGTTGATCCTTCACTCGAACCATGACGCAAGCGAACATTCATCTTCGCCTTGCCGTTCCCGAGGATGTCCCTGCTCTGCGTGAGCTGATCGAGGCATCCGTGCGCGGATTACAGACACACGACTATACGCCCGCGCAGATCGAGGGCGCCCTCAGCACCGTTTTTGGCGTTGATAGCCAGCTCATCGCCGATGGCACATATATCCTTGCGGAGGCCGAATCCGGCCCAGGCGATCGCACTGGCACAGCGAACGGGCCACCTGGATTGATGATTGTCGGTTGCGGCGGCTGGAGCAAGCGCAAGACGCTCTATGGGAGTGACCACTGGACCGCACGCGAGGATGCGCTGCTGGACCCACTTCGCGACGCGGCAAAGATTCGCGCATTCTTTATACACCCAGACTGGGCGCGGCGCGGAGTCGGCAGCATGATCCTGAAGGCTTGCGAGGATGCGGCCAGGTCCGCGGGGTTCACTCGCTACGAAATGGGAGCAACGCTGACCGGAGCAAAGCTCTTCGGCGCGAAGGGCTATATCGCCGTGAAACCCATCTCGATTCCCTTGGTGAACGGAGAGTCGCTCCCCGTAATCCACATGGAAAAACATTCCTAGGCTTGCTCCAATTCGAATCCGCTGCCGGAAGTGCATCGGTTCGGACAGGATTGGCCTTGGAAGGTATAATGCCCGGCTATGAATTTAGCGGCGCGGCTCCTGCGGCGGGCGTACGGGATGTTTGCCCGCGTATTTCCGCGGTGCGGCGTTATTTCACAGGCGATTGCCTTCAATTTATTCCTCGCGTTTTTTCCCACCCTGCTGATTGCCGTGGCCTTGGCGACGAGCCGGATTGGCGGCAAGACGAGCCTGTTTGACTTGATCACCGACTTCACCCAATTCTTGCCGCCGGGGAGCCAGGCGATTGTTTCAGAGTTCTTGGTGAAGCGCGGACCGGAAGCGTGGAAGATCGCGGCACTGGGATGGACGGGAACGCTTCTCGCCGGGTCGCAAGTGATGAAGCTGGTCATGCAGGGAATTCACACGATTTACGGTGACACGCAGGAATTCGGCTTCTTGCACCGGCAAGTTCGCGGCCTGATGTTATTGCTGGTGACGATTGCCCCGCTTCTGGGAGCGGCCATCCTCGGTGTTCTGGGAAAGCCACTACGGCGATGGATTGCCCATGAAGTCGGCAAACACACCATTTTGCAAGGTTGGTGGAATTTCTTTTTCCCCGCTGCGGCGATGGTCCTTGCGATGCTGGCGCTGACGGTGATCTATCGCGTGGCGCGGCCTCAGGAGGACAGCATGCGCAACGTGCTGCCCGGAGCGGCCGTCGCGACGCTCCTCTGGTGGCTGGTGGATGTGCTGTTTGGAGTTTATGTGCGGCGCGTGCCGTATAGCGTCGTCTATGGCGGCCTTGCTGCCGTGATCGGCTTGATTATCTGGATGCAGCTTTCGGCGGTGATTGTTTTCCTGGGCGCCGCTTGGAACGCGGAGCTGGCGGAGAGCCGCAAAAAGGCGGTAGCTCATGCGTGAACACATTCTCCACGTGGAGTGTTATTCCGGATACAAGGCGGACGAGCGTCCCGTAAGGCTAAGACTGAATGACGGAACCCGGGAAGTCGTCGCCATTGAGGATCGCTGGTATTCGCCGGGCGCGACTTACTTTCGCGTGCTCGTGGACGACGGCGATCGTTACCTGCTTCGCCACGAAGAAGCCCAGGACGTCTGGACGCTGGTCGGATATCGAGCGCGGTAGTGGGTCAGTTTCCGGTTAGCCCTCATCCAGGAGAAGCGGTGTAAGATGGCGAGTCGCGCAGTCGGTAATCAGAATGAAATCGGAGGAAAGAATATGAGCAGTGCACCAGCAACGGGTCCAACCTTTAACCAGGGCTCACTTCAAACGCAAAAACCAAAGGCAAGCACATACACAGCCGTCGAAGTCTCGGCGCCCAATCAGTTACGAGTAGTGGAGCGCCGGGTCGCTGAACCTGGGCCAGGTCAAGTTCGGATTCGGGTGGAGGCTTGCGGAATTTGTCACACCGACATGACCACTGTAACGGGCACCTACCCAGGACTGACTTTGCCGCGCGTTCCCGGACATGAAGTGATTGGCCGCGTCGAGGCCCTAGGCAGCGGGGTGTCCAAATGGAAGATTGGCCAACGTGTTGGTGTTGGCTTGATCGCTGGCGAAGACGGCGTCTGTGAATCGTGCAGACGCGGAGACCCTGTCAATTGTCAGAACCCGGTGACATCGGGGGTTACATTGGATGGTGGTTACGCGGAAGTGATGATCGCCGAGGCTCGCGGGATCGCGTCCATTCCTGACGAACTCAGTTCAGCAGAAGCTGCTCCGCTTCTTTGCGCGGGTGTCACAACGTATAACGCCCTTCGTAATGCCGGATTGCGAGCCGGAGACTTGGTTGCTGTGCAGGGCATTGGCGGCCTTGGTCATTTGGGTGTGCAGTTTGCGCGGCACATGGGATTCCGTACGGTCGCGATTGGGCGTGGACGCGACAAGGAGAAGCTCGCTCAAGATTTGGGCGCCCATGCCTACATCGACGCTACAGTCGAGGATGGTGCGGCGGCGCTGCAGCGCATGGGAGGAGCCCGAGCGATTCTCGCTACAGGAACAAGCGGTGCTGCCATAGGACCACTTGTGTCAGGTCTTGCCACGCGGGGGAAGCTGATTGTGGTCGGTGCACCGGCTGATCCAATTCAATTGAATGCTTTGTCGCTCCTCTTTGGCGGTCGGTCGGTATACGGAAGCCTCACCGGCACCCCCATTGATAGTGAGGACACGCTGGCCTTCAGCGTCTTAGCGAATATCCGCCCAATGATCGAGACAGCGCCTCTCGAACAGGCCGCTGATGCTTACGCTCGCATGATGCAAGGCAAAGCACGGTTCCGCATAGTGCTGGTTACAAAGGATGGATTCGCTCAAAGTCCGCGCAATGAAGCGTGAATGAACCGGGCGAACCTCGAACTGGTACGACTCCCAGTGGTGCCTTTGCTCTGAGTTCTTAGCTTATGGTCGGCCAACCGGAATCCTCGGACTCAGTTTGTTCGGTGGTCAGTTTGTCAGCGCCCTTTTGTTTCTGTCGGATTATCCGAAACTGACCACCACCCGGGCCGCTACATGATTGACAAAAAATTTGCGTGAAGCGTATAGTCAAATCACCATTTGGTTGCAAAGCGCCCCTGGATTCGTCCTTTTCCGGCTCCTGGACGCCTCAGGATGCGGGTTTCTGAAGGGCAGGGATGTTTCATTCATGGCTACTCCCCGGGTTCTGCCGCATCATTTTGATAGTCTTCTTTTGCTGCCTGTGGATTTCCGGTAGCCAACTCTCCGCTCAGACGCCTGAACCACCGTCACCGCCTCAGGATGCGCCTGCAAAGCCAGATCCGACGGCCGGGCCTGTGTCGGCAGCCGGTCAGAATGAGGAAGTTTCCAGTCGCGATACGCCGACCACTTTCAAAGTGCGGGTGAATTTAGTGCTGGTGCGCGTGGTGGTTCGCGACCGTCAGGGCAAGATCATATCAAATCTCAAGAAAGAGGATTTTCAGCTCTACGACAACCGAAAACCACAAACAATCTCTTCCTTTAGCGTGGAAACACCGGAGAAGCGCACGGCTTTCGCCGTGGCATCCACGGCCGCCGAGGCTGCTTCCTCGAGCGCGGACGTAACCGGCGGCAAAGCCGTCGTGCTGCCGCAGCGATTTGTGTCCATGGTGTTTGACGACGTGCACCTCTCGATGGAAGATGCCACGTTCGTCCGCGATTCCGCAACGCGATTCTTTGGGGCTTTGGCGGCAAGCGATCGCGTCTCGCTGAACACCACTTCCGGCCAGTTGACGCAGGATTTTACCGATGATCATGAGAAACTTTCGAAAGCGCTGCTGGGAATCTTGCCGCATCCCCTGACAGGCCAGAGTTTTCATGATTGCCCCGACGTGAGTTACTACCAGGCCGATCTTATTGCGAACAAGTCGGACGTTCAAGCGCTTGCCGTCGCCACCGAGGACGCGCTCCAGTGCGCCTTCAACGGGGACAACACGATGAGAGCCGCGGCACAGAACCTTGCGCAGTCCGCGGCGTATCGCGCGGTATCGCAAGGCGACAGCGAGACGGAGTATGCCTACCGGCATCTTGAAGACGTCGTAAGACGCCTCTCAGGCATGCCCGGTCAACGCGTGCTCGTTCTAGTCTCGCCCGGCTTCATCTCATCGACGCTGCAACTCGAGGCTTCCGAAATGGTCGATCGCGCGACGCGCGCCAATATTGTGATTAACACGATTGATGCGCGCGGCCTCTACACTCCAGACGTCGGAGGAGACATCGCCGATCCGCCACACGACACGTTCCGTACGGCCGGTTACAAAACCTCCTATCGCGTGGCGGCGCAACTCGCGCAAGAAGACGTTCTGGCGCAATTGGCAGATGGAACAGGCGGCAAGTTCTTCCATAACCGCAACGATGTGGATGAAGCCATGCGGGAGGCGGGCGCCGCGCCGGCAATTTCCTACTTGCTTGGGTTTTCGCCGCAGAACCTGAAAATCGATGGGCGGTTTCATGCGTTGAAGGTCGCGCTGACGAGCAAGGAAAAATTCGACGTTCAGGCCCGGCACGGTTACTTCGCGCCAAAAACCGTGGCTGATCCCGCCGAAGCCACAAAACAGGAGATGCAAGAAGCCCTGTTTTCGCAAGAGGAGATCCGCGACCTGCCGGTGGAACTGCAAACGCAATTTTTCAAGAAGGATGAGGCCCAAGCGCGCCTCGCGGTCTTGACGCACTTTGACGTGAAGAACATCCGTTTTCAGAAATTGAAGGGGCGCAACAACGATCAATTAACCATTGTCACCGGAATCTTCGACGAGAATGGAAATTTTGTCACCGGCCTCTCGAAAGTCGTGGAGATGAACTTGCTCGACACGACCTACACCCGATTGAGCCGCTCGGGATTCACGGTGAAAACGAGTTTTGACGTGAAGCCGGGCACCTACCTCGTGCGCCTGGTTGTGCGAGACGCGGTGGGTGCGCAGATGGCGGCACGCAACGGGGCCGTGGTCATTCCTTATTGAACGTTGGTGATTTGGTGGGGGAGCTATGAACACACTTACAAACTTCAAGCGAACACTTCGATTGGCTGCGTGGCTGGCTGCTGGAGCGATATGCGCGTTTTCTGCTGCTTCGCGGGCGCAGGAGCAACCCGCTCCGCCACCGCCGCAGGCGGCCTCACCGGGGGAGCAGCAGCCGGTAGTTGTAATCAAGAAAGAATCAAAACTGGTGCTCGTCGATTCGGTGGTGACGGACAAGAAAGGCAACTACGTCCGCGAACTCACACAGAATGATTTCAAGGTTTTCGAAGATAACAAGGAGCAGCCGGTTTCCAGTTTTTCCACCGGGGCCGACGTGGCTACCCAGGCGAACGGGCAGCGCCGGTATCTGATTTTGTTTTTCGATAATTCCACGATGGCGGCGCCGGACCAGATCCAGGCGCGGAACGCCGCCGCCAAGTTCATCGCGGCAAACGCCGGGCCGGACCGATTGATGGCGGTCGTGGACTTCGGTGGCTCGCTGCGCATCGTGCAGAATTTCACGGCGAACGCGGATGTGCTCCGCGCGGCGGTGTCCGGGATAAAGAATTCGTCGGTCGATCCAAACGCGGCCCCGGCGGACGTACCCGTCACAGTGGCGTCGACCGGCCTGACTTCCTTTGGCTCGTCGCTGGGCAATGCCGCTGCGGATTTTGGCGCGCGCAGCATGCTTCTGGCGGTGCGCAGCCTGGCGAAAAATCTTCGGTCCATCCCCGGCCGAAAAATGGTAGTGCTGTTTTCCGGTGGGTTCCCGCTGACGCAGGAAAACCAATCGGAGCTCACGGCAACTATCGATGCGTGTAACAAATCCAATGTCGCCGTCTACGCATTGGATGCACGCGGCCTGGTAGCGACCGCTCCGGGTGGGAGCTCCAGCCGGAGAACAACGCCTGGGCATAGCCGTGCTGTTTCAAGCCGCATTCCTTCGCGGAAGACATCATTGCGTCCACATATTCTCCTTGCGGCCTTTCCGGCGAAGGCCATGCCTGATCCGCAGCGGCCGGGCGGCGGAGGCGGTGGTGGTGGCCGTGGTGGAGGAGGCGGGGGAGGCGGGGGAGGCGGAACCGGGGGAGGCGGAACCGGCACCGGAGGTGGGGGCAGAGGTGGCACGGGCGGAGGTGGTACGGGCGGTGGCGGTACCGGAGGCGGAGGTACCGGAGGCGGCGGCAAAGGCGGTACCGGGGGAACTGGCGGCACCAGCGGTGGCCCAGGCGGCGGCACTCGCGGAGGCCCAGGCAGCGGCACTCGCGGCGGTGGCTCCAATCCTACTTCTAATAATTTCAACAACTCGCCCTACAACCAGCCGCGGACAATCGTCCCGTCATTCCCGCCTTCGGCTTCGACCAATCAGCAGATTCTAGCTGCGCTGGCCGAAGGAACGGGCGGCTTCACGATTTTCAACACCAACGACCTGCTCGGTGGACTCGAGCGCATCGGGCGGGAACAGAACGAGTTCTACATTCTTGGGTACGTGCCGGGCGACACGCCCGAGGGAAGTTGCCACACGCTGAAAGTGAAGCTGAATCGTGGCGGACTCAACGTGCGCTCGCGCAGCGGATACTGCAACACGCGATCCGCTAACGTGCTCGAAGGCAAGCCGCTGGAAAAACAGCTTGAATCGCGCGCCACGGGTTCTCAACCCGGTTCGATTCATGGCGCGTTGCAGGCGCCCTATTTTTACACCGCGCCTGAAACGGCGCGCGTCAACCTGGCGATGGAGATTCCGACGGATACATTTCAATTCAACAAGGACAAGGGAAAGTATCACGCCAACTTGAACGTGCTGGGCATTGCCTACAAGCCGGATGGCACAATCGGAGCGCGATTCAGCGATACCGTCAACCTGGACTTGGAGAAGGATGAATGGAAAGAATTCACCAAGTCGCCGTATCGCTATGAGAACCAATTCGATGCTACACCGGGCACCTACAAACTTACAGTGGTCCTGAGCGCCGGCGGCGATGCCTTCGGCAAACTGGAATCGCCGCTCGCGATAGATCCCTATGACGGAAAACAATTCAGTTTGAGCGGTGTGGCACTCACAAATTCGGCGCAGAGGCTGAACGAGATTCCCAGCGGCCTGGATTCCGTTTTGCTCGAAGACCGCACGCCGCTCGTGGTCAAGGGCATGCAAATCAATCCTTCCGGCAGCAATCGTTTTAAGCGTACCGACAACGTAGCTCTGTACACGGAAATCTACGAGCCGCTGCTGACTTCGGCGACTCCGCCGGCAGTTGGCATGGGCTACCGCATTTTTGAGCGGTCGACCAACAAGCAAGTATTTTTCACCGATGTCGTGCGCGCCGATGATTTCATCCGAAAGGGAAATTCGGTAATCCCCATCGGTCTGAAGGTCAAGGTGGATGACCTGAAACCGGGTTCTTACCGCCTGGTGATGCAGGCCGTGGACAGCGCGAAAAACCATGCACCGGACCGGTCCGTGGACTTTGACGTAATCGAGTAAGCGCCGGACCCTCCGGGCCTCTGAAAAAATCAACAGGCGTGTACGGGCGGGGCCGTTTGGCCGAAGACTAAGTCCTTTCCTGTCTATACGTTCTGCAGCGGTAAAGATTCGACACCGCTCCTGGACTTCTGCAACTTCTCCCTTGGCCAGGGGTTATTCTATTCGTGACCTCCAATTCGCCCAAAATGCCGGTCGGCAGGAGAGTGTTATGAGGTTGCAAGCGCGCCCCGCCTCATGTTCTTTCCAGAAATTTCCTGCCATTTCCGCGACGCCAAGGTCATTTCTTGCTGCCATCCTGTCTTTCACTTGCGTTTTGTCGCTGAGCCTCGATCTACCGGCGAGCGCCGCGAATCCCGCGGCAGCGAAGGACAAGAAACCAAAAGCGGATCCTTCCCTCAAAGGGTTGCCGATTACAGAGCTCAGTGCCGACGAAGCGATTCTTCATGCTCTCAACCGCCTCGCTTACGGCCCGCGACCGGGCGACGTTGAGCGTCTACGGCAACTCGGCCTTGCCAAGTGGATCGAGCAGCAACTCAATCCCAATTCCATCGATGACAGGGCCGTGGAAGCGCGCCTCCAGGATTATCCGACGCTCCGGATGTCCACGGCGAAATTGATTGACGAGTATCCGCAGCCCAAGCAGGCGGAAAAGCAAGCGGAGAAGCAGGCCCAGGCTCGAGCACAGCAGGAGCAACGCCGAAGCGAGGCGGCTGCGGAAACGCCCCAGCAAAACGCCGCGAATGCAAAACAGGAAATGAACGACGCGCCGGCACCCATGAAGCAGGAACAGCCCGAGGGAAATCCTGTGACCAAGGGCGCGGGCAAGCGCGACGTTCTCGGCGGCGGCGATCCCAATAATGTTTCGCGCGCGATTGCCGACGACAGCAAGCGGCCGCAGCGCGTGGTGGCGGAACTGAGCATGACCAAGGTTACGCGCGCGATTTACAGCGACCGGCAGCTTCAGCAGGTGATGGACGATTTCTGGTTTAACCACTTCAACGTGTTCGCGGGCAAAGGCGAAGACCGCTACTACCTCACCGCGTACGAACGCGACGTGATCCAGCCGCACGCTCTCGGGAAATTCAAGGATCTGGTGACCTCGACGGCGAAGAGCCCGGCGATGCTCTTCTATTTGGACAACTTTCTGAGCGCCGATCCGCGGGCGGCCCAGCGTCAGGCGGCAGAGCGCGCCGCGCGGCAACAGTGGCGGCGTGGAAGACTCGGCATGCCACGGCCACCCGCCAACCCCCAGCAGGCAAAGAAAAATGAGCGCGGGCTGAATGAAAATTACGGACGCGAGTTGATGGAGCTACACACGCTCGGCGTGGATGGCGGCTATACGCAGAAAGACGTCACCGAAGTAGCCCGTTGCTTCACCGGCTGGACGATTGACAAGCCGAGGCAGTACGCGGATTTCAAATTTGACGATCGGTTGCACGATCCCGACCCGAAGATCGTGCTGGGCAAAAAAATTCATGCGGGCGGAATGAAAGACGGCGAGCAGGTGATCGACCTGCTCGTGCATCATCCGAGTACGGCAAAGTTTGTCTCGACGAAACTGGCGCGCCGCTTTGTCTCGGACAACCCGCCGCCGGTGCTGGTCAACCGCATGGCCCAGACGTTTCAATCGAGCGACGGCGACATCAAAGCCGTGCTGCACACGATGATCTGGTCGCCGGAATTCTGGTCGCGCGAATCGTACCGCGCAAAAATCAAAACTCCGTTTGAATTGGTGGTTTCCGCTGTTCGTGCCCTGGGCACGGACGTAGACACGCCCATGCCGCTGGTGCAGTGGGTGGGGCGAATCGGCGAGCCTCTCTATCAGTGCCAGCCGCCGACTGGCTACTCGGACAAATCTGAAGCGTGGGTAAACACCGGCGCTCTGCTGAATCGCCTGAATTATTCGCTGGCGCTCGCGGGAAACAGAATGCGCGGCGCGCGCACGGATGTGGCTTCGTTGCTCGGGGTCGATGCGTCCGCGGAACCGAAGACGGCGCTGGATCGCGCGGTGCAAGTATTTCTCGGCGGGCAGGCGGGACCGACTACGGTCGAGACGCTCGAGAAACAACTCGATAATCCGCAAGTTTTGCAGGCCAAACTCGACGATTCACGCAAACAAGTGGATCTGGGCGTGGTCGCCGGCTTGGTTCTGGGCGCTCCGGAATTTCAAAGGCGATAGCTACGAGAGGTCGTAATGAGTTACCAATGCTGTGAAGGCGTACGCGGTCTGAAATTTTCGCGGCGGTATTTCCTGAAGCAAGGCGGCGTAGCCATGGTTGGCCTCAGCGCGATGCCCGCGTTTTTGCAGCGTGCCGTCGCGGCAACGCCGATGCCGAACAAGAAGCAGCTCGTCGTGCTGTTTCAACGCGGCGCGGCGGACGGCTTGAATGTCGTCGTGCCCTTCGGCGAACAAAATTACTATCGCTTGCGGCCGACGATTGCGATTCCCCGACCTGGTCGGGGCGCGAACGACGTGGCGATCGACCTGGACGGATTTTTCGGATTGCACCCGAGCCTTGCGCCGATCGAGCCCCTCTTTCACAAAAATCAACTGGCGATTGTGCACGCTGCCGGTTCGCCCGATCCCACGCGATCGCACTTCGATGCACAGGACTTCATGGAATCCGGCACGCCGGGCTTGAAGGCCACAGAAGATGGATGGCTGAATCGCGCGCTGGAAACCGTTTCGGAAGAAAACGCTTCGCCTTTCCGCGCCGTGGCGATGGGGCCGAATCTTCCGCGCATGCTGCACGGCGGCGCACCGGCAATTGCGTTGCCGGACTTGAAACAATTTAAGGTGATGGCGCAAGCGCCGGGAACCGGCCAGATGGTCGAAGGCGGCTTTGAAGCCATGTACTCGCAGACAGTGGATCACGCGCTGCACGGCACCGGCACGGAAACCTTTGAAGCCATCGATCTCTTGCGCAAGGCTGACCCGGCCAAGTATCAGCCAGAAAACGGCGCGCAATATCCGACCAGCCGGCTCGGCCAGAGTTTGCAGCAGATCGGACAGTTGCTCAAAGCCAACATCGGCGTGGAAGTTTTGTTTGTCGATTGCGGCGGCTGGGACAATCACGTGAACGAAGGTGGCGTGCAGGGCCAGCTCTCGAATTTGCTTAAGGACCTTGGCCAAGGCCTTGCGGCGTTTCATCAGGACATGGGCGACCGCATGGAGAATATTGTGTTCGTCACCATGAGCGAGTTCGGCCGCACGGCCAAGGAAAATGGCAATCGCGGGACCGATCACGGCCATGCGAATTGCATGTTTGTGATGGGCGGCGACGTGAAGGGCGGACAGGTTTACGGCAGATGGCCCGGCCTGAACGATCATCAGCTCAACGAAGGCCGCGACCTCGCGCTCACCACGGACTTTCGCTCCGTGGTCGGCGAAATCTTGGCCAAGCACATCGGCGTTGCCGACCTCAAGCCCGTCTTCCCCGGCTTCGATAACAACCGTGCCAAATTCCCTGGCCTCATTAAATCTTCGAACTCCTAGACCTGATCCGCGCTTAATTGGAGCGCGTCGGTTTGGTCACTACAGTACCTACTTTTCCGGTACCGCGTTAATCAGGACCTCGGTAGCGAGGCCCCGCAAACAGTCGCCTGCCTCGCGGGTATGATATGCTGCGCTGAACTTCTGCAAATCGTGGGGGGCTTCGCTGGATGAAAGCGTTTCAGCGTGTTTGTTTAGCCATTCTAACAACGACCGGGTTAGTGTTCGCGGACACGACGATTCCGATATTCGCTGATGTGCGTGTCAAGGAACGCCTCACATTCAAGGACCTCCAAGGAAGCCGCCAAGTGAACAGAACCATAGAGATCAAAGGCTTGCAAATGCGGATCGAGGACGAAGCAAGCGCAACGGTCATGATCTACAGTGTGGAAGATGGGAAGAGATTTCGCTTCGATACACCGAAGAAGGAAGTCTTCGTCAACGGTTGCAGCCGCAGCAAGTGATTTCAGCAACTTCATCCGCGAAGCGATGAAGCGAGGTTACGTCCGGGCGGTAGTGCCAATCAGCCCCTCTCTTTCTCCCATTGGACCCTATTTCTTTGGGCAAGGCACGAATCTGTTTTTGCTTGGCGCAAGGACAGAATCTAGTTTCAAGTCCGAGCAGATTCCACCTCCCAGAATCCCACCAGCTGAGAGAAAAGCGATCATCACAGAGATCAGGTCTGACATGATTCCGGACGAAGACTTTCAAATTCCTGTCGATTGGAAGCTGAGGAAGGACAAAGACCAAGATTAGGCCCGCGTCGCTCGGGGCCTCAACTCCCGATTTAGTCGCGAAACTGGAAACTGACTCTCCACGGTCTTCGCTCCTCGGAATGATCCGGTCTCAAGGTTTTTCAACAAGCTCTCCGTCTTCCGGGCTGCCCAAAGACCGAATCACTCTGGACAGCTCCACCACCTCGATATGTTTGGGGCAGTCGTCCCAGTTGTGGCGCCAACAAACAATGACGTCGCAGCCGCTTGCAGGATGGCCGTGGTCACGGAAGTTCCTGCTCTCAAATTCAAACTCGATGCGCACGCGCTGCCATCGTTCAGGAGTTATTTGCCGCATGGCCTCACAGTCGGGGAATCCCGTTTGAACCGCTTCAACCATGTAGCCCAACTCTTTCGCGAGCATGCCAAAGAGGAGGACGACGCCCTGTTCGTTTACGGGTTCATGGCGCAGTCCGTGGAAGTGGGTCGGATTGCCATAGATAGCGCGATCTTTTAACGGCGCGTGCCGCGTTTTCTTCTTCAGAATTGGGGAAGCCAGGTCGTCGTTCGATTCGTGCTCGTGAATTGGTGCGCGAGCGGGTAGAAGCGCCACTACATCCGCCCATTCCGGGTTGTCTTTAGCGAAATTGAGAAAAACTTGCGGTAGTGATGACCAGTGACCGAATCGTCTTTCGAGGCTGCGAGGGTCATATTTCCCGACACGGCGGTAGGCGCGCTTGGCGGGTATGGCGCGATTTGCGCGGACGATTTCGCCCCAATCTTTCAGGAGTTCGCTGTCCTCGAGCCTCACGTTCAAGGTCTTGGCGTGGAGTCCCGCTGATCTGACCGCGTTATTCCAACTGGGGAAGCATTGTGAGATGGAATACTCGGAGATTCCCGCGAGCCTGAAAAATTCTGAGCGTGTTGGGGCGCGGCCAAGCCCTCTGGCGATGGCCCTTATGGAATCTAAAATATGCTGCTTGTCTGGCATTGGTTTCTACTTTGGAGTGCTGCGGCTTGACGCCGCTTCTGGCTGCGCGCGAGGAAACTGGCAAGCGAGGAAAGCTGCCCCTAAAATGAAAAAGCGGGAGAAGAATCTCCCGCAATCGAAGCACAGTTTTCTACGGGAATTACTATACACTTACTTATACGACTCCAGCGAGCAAAACTTGGGGAGGCAGGCTTGCGGATTGCATTTTCATGATGCGAAAACTAAAGCTGCTGCGCTGACGGAAAAGCGGCGGCAAGCCGCCGCCCTCCAAACGAGCCCCGCTGTTCGTATTCGTGCCTTTGACACTTTTTCGCGGCACAGGTAGTCTTTGCCCCAGCAGTTGCGGGAGGCGCACGTCTATGAAAACGACGCGACGAGAATTCACCAAGACGTTCACTGGCGCGGTGGTGGCCGCCTCGTTTGCGCGCGCTGGGGAACCGGCGCGTCTGCCGATTGCGTTTTCGACGCTGGGTTGTCCCGCCTGGGATTTGCAGAAAATCCTGAACTTCGCGGAGCAGCACGGTTTTGCGGCCGTCGAATTCCGCGGATTGCAAGGCAATCTGGATTTGCCTTCTCACGCGGCATTTGCAACAGACCATATCGCCGAGACGAAACGCGAGATTCTGTCTCACGGCCTTCGCGTTGCCTGTGTCAGCAGCTCCGCCAGCCTGCATGAGTCCGATCCGGAGAAGCGTTCCAGAGTTTTGGCCGACGCCAAGCGGTTTATCGACCTGGCTTCTACGCTCGATGCGCCTTACGTGCGCGTGTTCGGTTCCAGCACTGACTCCGGGCATCCTGTTGTTCCAAGCGAGGATTTGAAGGCGCGCGTTGCTGCCGGGTTGCATGAACTTGGCGAGTATGCTGGCCCACGTAAAGTTACCGTGATCATCGAGTCGCACGATGATTTTACGTCGTCGGCCACGCTCGCCGATGTGCTGCATCGCGCCGATTCCAAGTCGGTCGCACTCTTGTGGGATGCTCATCACACGTTTGCGGAGTCAAACGAAGACCCGAAATTCACCGTGGGGCAGCTGGGGCCGTGGATCCGGCACACGCACTTGAAGGACTCCGTCGGCAAGGGCGGTGATCGCAAGTATGTATTGACCGGCCGAGGAAACGTTCCGATCAAAGAGCAGATCGCAACTTTGCGCTCCATTGGCTACAAGGGCTTCTACTGTTTCGAATGGGAAAAAGTGTGGCATCCCGATCTGGAAGATCCCGAGATTGCCTTTGCGGATTATGCCCGCGCCGTCGCCGAATATCTGCGGTAAAAACGGTTCACTCCGGCGTTTTCAATTCCCGAATCCAAATATTGCGATAGCGCACCGGATGGCTATGATCCTGCAGCGCTAACGGCAGTTTTTCCGGCTGCGGTTCATACGGCGGCCGCTTGCCGTGCGCCGTCGGCCCGCTTAGTTCCACGTTGTCCTGCACTAACACGCCATTGTGAAAAACCGTTTCGCGAGCGGGGCGAAGCAACTTTCCGTCTTTATCAAAACGCGGCCCGTGGAAGACGATGTCGTAGGTCTGCCATTGGCCGGGCGGACGCGAAGCGTTCACCAGTGGAGGGTATTGGCCATAGATCGCGCCAGCCTGGCCGTCCGCATAGGTCTTGCTTTGGTAAGAGTCCAGGACTTGAGTCTCGTAGAGTCCCTGCAGGAAGACGCCGCTGTTTCCGCGGTCCTGGTTCTCGCCCTTTGCGGGAAAGGGCTCGGCAAACTCCACGTGCAATTGGCAATCGCCAAAAGCTTCGCGCGTGTAGATGTACCCCGCCTTTGGCACGACTTCGAAATAACCGTTCTCCACTTTCCACTTCGCCGCGCTGCCGTCCTTGTGCGCCCATTTGGAAAGATCCTTGCCGTCGAAAAGAACTACTGCATCCGAAGGCGGACGCCCCGGCGAATCCTGCGTGCTGGGTGTCCCGGAATCGATCACCGGCGGTACTGGCCGACCGGGATCGTGAATTTTCCATCGTGTGTCGACCTGCGCGTTACAGATTGCCGGTACAGCTGCCAGCAGCAGAGCGCCGCCCGTAGCAAAGAGAATATTTTTCATTGTTCCTAAACCTCATCACGGCCGACAGGATTTTACTCCGGAACGAGAAGGAATGGTGGCCTATGCGCGACCTGCCCTGTTTCTTCTTTGTTACCAAAAGTTGACCAAAGATAATTTCCTAGTGGGCCGCGCCTTCGCGGATGCGCATGCCGTAGAAGGAACGGTAGACAAAGAAGAAGGAAACGACGAAAAAGGCAGCGGCGAGGATGTGCGTCAGGATGCTCCCCTGTGAAGCCGTCAATTGCACGGCAAGTTCGACGGCGAGCAAGCCGAAGAGAGTCGTGAACTTGATGACCGGATTCAGCGCAACGGAAGATGTGTCTTTGAATGGATCGCCAACCGTGTCGCCGATGACCGTGGCGTCGTGGAGCGGAGTGCCCTTTTGCTTCAGCTCGACTTCAACGATTTTTTTGGCGTTGTCCCAGGCGCCGCCGGCATTGGCCATGAAGATGGCCTGGTAGAGACCGAAGATGGCGATGGAGAAAAGATAGCCGATGAAGAAGAAGGGTTCGACAAAGGCGAAAGCCAGCGTCGCAAAAAATACCGCGATGAAAATGTTCAGCATGCCCTTCTGCGCGTACTTGGTGCAAATCTCAACGACTTTCTTGCTGTCGGCGATGCTGGCGGAGGCAGCCCCTTCCAGCTTGATGTTGGCCTTGATGAACTCAACCGCGCGGTAAGCACCGGTGGTCACGGCCTGCGTGGAAGCACCAGTGAACCAGTAAATCATGGCGCCGCCGGTGACCAGGCCCAGCACGAATGGCGCGTGAAGGAGCGAAAGATTGTTGACGTTTTCGGTTAAGCCTTTGGTGAGCGCCATGATGATGGAGAAAATCATGGTGGTCGCACCGACGACGGCCGTGCCGATAAGCACCGGCTTTGCCGTGGCCTTGAAGGTGTTGCCCGCGCCGTCGTTGGCTTCCAGCATTTCCTTGGCGCGCTCAAAGTTGACGTCGATGTTGTAGTCCTTTTTGAGTTCTCCTTTGATGCCGGGAATCTGTTCAATCAAGGACAGCTCATAGACCGACTGCGCGTTGTCCGTGACAGGACCGTAGGAATCTACTGCGATGGTCACCGGGCCCATACCGAGAAAGCCGAACGCCACCAAGCCAAACGCGAACACGGCCGGAGCGAGCATTTGGTGGTCGAGCCCCAGATTGCTGATCAAAAATCCGAGAGACATGAGCAGCACCATCGCGAGGCCGATGTAGTAAGCCGAGAAATTTCCCGCTACGAAACCGGAGAGAATGCCAAGCGATGCGCCGCCCTCTTCCGCCGAGGTTACGACTTCTTTTACGTGGCGCGATTCAGTCGAGGTGAAGACCTTTACGAGCTCAGGGATGATGGCGCCGGCAAGCGTGCCGCAAGAAATGATGGTGGCCAGCTTCCACCATTGCGATTCATCGCCGCCAAGGATCGGGATGATGAGCGACGAGACGATGTACGTCAGGGCGATGGAAACGGCGGAGGTGATCCACACCAGGGAAGTGAGTGGCGCCTCGTAGTTCATTTCGTTGACGTTGCCGTACCTGGCCTTGGCGATGAAGGCGTTGATGAAATACGCCGCGGCACTGGCGATGAGCATCACGATGCGCATGACGAAGATCCACACCAGCAATTGCACTTGCACGGTCGGATTTTTCACCGCCAGCAAAATAAAAGTGATGAGCGCGACGCCGGTTACGCCGTAAGTTTCAAAGCCGTCGGCACTGGGGCCGACGGAGTCGCCGGCATTGTCGCCTGTGCAGTCCGCAATGACGCCGGGGTTGCGCGCGTCGTCTTCCTTGATTTTGAAGACGATTTTCATGAGGTCGGAGCCGATGTCCGCAATCTTGGTGAAAATTCCTCCGGCGATCCGCAACGCGGCTGCGCCGAGCGATTCACCGATGGCGAAACCGATGAAGCACGGGCCGGCATAATCCCCCGGAACGAACAACAAAATGAAGAGCATCATCAATAGCTCGACGCTGATGAGCATCATGCCGATGCTCATGCCGGCTTGCAGCGGCGTGCTGTAGATCGGATAGGGCTTGCCGCGCAGAGAAGCGAACGCCGTGCGCGAATTTGCGAAAGTATTTACGCGAATGCCGAACCAGGCGACGCCGTAACTGCCCGCGATTCCGACAAGACTGAAAATCAGAATGATCGGCAGCGTGACCGTTACGGGTTGCACGGGAGCGAGCCAGCCGAAGTACATCACGATCACGACGGCGATAAACACCCACAAAATCAGCAGGAACTTTCCCTGCGTAATCAGGTAAGTTTTGCAGGTCTCGTAAATCAGTTCGGAAATATCGCGCATGGATTTGTGAACGGGCAGATTTTTCAAGCGCGAATAAATCGCCAATCCGAAGCCCAAGCCGAAGATGCAAATAACAATGCCGAAGAGCAGCAGCTTGTGGCCGTCGATCCCGAGAAAAGAGACCTTGGAAAGGTCAGGAAGCTTTAGGCTGGCTTCGCCGCCGGCTTCCTCAGCGAGAGCCGAGGCAGCCCCGAGCAGCGTGAGCACAACCGCGGCAGCTCCAAACTTGGCGAATCTGCAGCTCAGAGACCAGGCGTTTGCAAGCCAGGTAAGCATTCACAATCCTCCGTAGATCATTCTTTCAATGGCGTTCACAAGGCAGCTGATTCCATGCGCATCCACAACCGGCACACTTTTTCAACCGAGCGCCGTTGGGCGCGACCGAAGAGCAAATTGTTCACATTCCACCAGGAAGAAGCCGCCGCGCGCCGGTCCAATGTCTACCCCTAAAGTGGCCGGTGAAGCACCCCAAAGACGGGCGCAAGGGGCTGCACAAAACGACGATTTATAACATTTTACCTAGGACGGGTCAAACGGGCCACCCTGAAAAAAACGACACCACCCCTTGTCGCGTCGGATACTGAGCCGAGACGCGGATGCAAACCGATGGTAACATGCCAGATTCGTTTGAAGGCCATTAACCCTATACAGACGGGAGTCCATGCGTAGCAAACAATCGTCAGGGGCGGCGCGAATCGGTGCCGCGAGCAGCAACTTGCGCCACGAGGGAAACCGAAAGTGCGTTGATGTTTCTGAGTGCGTGGCTTCGCCAACGGTGGCGGGTCGCGCATGAGACATCATTTTTTCGTCACCGGCACGGATGCGGGTGTGGGCAAGACTGTCCTGTCCGCGCTGTTGTGCGCGGCGCTTGACGCCGTTTACTGGAAGCCGATTCAGACGGGCACTCTCGAAGGCTCGGATCGCGTGACCGTCATGCGGCTGGCGGGGATTGGCACGGACCGCACACTCGATGAGGTGTACAAATTCGTGCCTCCGGTTTCGCCGGATCTGGCGGCGCGCTGGGCAGGAGTGGAGATCGACCTCGGGCGGATCAACATGCCCAACAGTTTGATCAATGACTGGCTGATCGTCGAGGGAGCCGGAGGCGTGCTGGTGCCCATCAACCAGAAACAATTCATGCTGGACATGATGGCGAAATTCAAACTGCCAGTGATTGTGGCGGCGCGCAGCGCGATGGGCACGGTGAATCACACACTGCTGACGCTGGCGGCGCTGCACGCGGCGGAGCTGCCGGTGCATGGCGTGGTGCTCATCGGCGATCAGAACCGCGAGAACCGCGAAACCATCGAACGATTTGGCCATGTCCGGGTGATCGGCGAGATTCCCAAGCTGCCGAATCTTCATCGGACGGCGCTGATGCAGGTCTTCATGAATCATTTCGATCGCGCGGCCTTTTCGCAATAGTTGCAAGTGCGCGTCTTTCGGCTTCGACAAATCCAATGCCAAACACAAACAGATTGCCGCCATCGAATCGGAGGAATTGCGATTGGCCACGAGTTTGAACGGATGGAAGCAGAAAGTTGTGGCGTTTGCAGGCGGGCTGGGCGCGCCGGGACTTCTTCTGATTTCCTTTCTGGATTCTTCCGTGCTGACGTTTCCCGTCATCAACGATCTGCTGCTGATCGAGCTTTCCATGCAGCATCCGGCGCGGATGCCGCTGTATGCGTTGATGGCGGCGCTCGGCTCGGTGCTGGGATGCGTGTTGCTGTATTTCATCGCGCGAAAGGGCGGGGAAGCGTTGTTTCACAGCAAGGCCGGGAAGCACGCGCACGCCATTCAGCACTGGGTGGAGCAGAACGGCTTTGTGGGGATGCTGATAGCGGCGCTGCTGCCGCCGCCGACGCCGTTCAAATTTTTCGTGATTGCGGCTGGCGTGTTTGAAGTGCCGCTGTTCAGTTATACATCGGCCATCACGATTGCGCGGCTGTTTCGGTACTTCGGAATCGGATATCTGGCGATCCGGTATGGGGCGGACGCGTTGCCGTATCTCATGCATCACAAGCTGCAAGTGACGGTATTCGTGATTTCGCTCGTGATTGTCAGCTATGTTCTTTCGCGAGTGGTGCTTCGGCACCGGGCGCACTCAGGAAATTGATACTGGTAAGGAATTGATTGGGATCGATCACGAAGAACGAGACAAGAAAGAAGAAGCAAAGTCAACCCCCGCACCCTTTGATAAACCAAACCCCAAAGGGTGCGGCACCCCCGTCGTGCCCGGCGGCTAAGGGCCTGCCACCCGCCAATCCGGTATGGCGCGGACGCGTTGCCGTATCTGATGCAGCATAAGCTGCAGGTGACGGTGTTTGTGATTTCGCTGGTAATCGTGAGCTATGTTCTTTCGCGAGTAGCGCTTCGGCGCCGGACGCCCTCAGGGAATTGATACTGGTAAGGAATTGATTGAGATCGATCACGCAGAACGAAACAAAAAAAGAAGAAGAACGCACCCTTTGAAAATCACAAAGGGTGCGACACCCCCTCTACGTACAAAAAGGAGTGCCCACGCGCCAGGCCAAGGGCCTGCCATCCGCCCCGAGAACTCCTTACTTTTATTCTTGCTGCTGCCAGCGAAATCTTTGTCCGTCCCAATAGACCAGGCCGCCCCCTTCATCCCCCTTTATCAGAGCTAATGTATCGAATTTTATTTGCGGGTAAATCGATAGGTGTTTGCTGCCTTTGCGAATCAACATCCAGAAGTCAAACGGCCACTTCCCATCGTCCTCTTGTGGCCACACAACTGCGGCCCCCGCGCCAAAGAGGACTGGATTCCCTTTTGCAAAGCAAATGAGGATACCCTGACGTTGGTCCTTCCTTGTCTTGACTTGTACAGCAGAGTCGGTGAAGCCGTCACCATCAAAGTCCCCGCTTATATAGAAAGGATTAACTCTGCCATCGATTTCGAGTTCAGGCTTTGTCCTCAGACAGGCTCTAAGCTCGTCAGAGACATTGTAGGGATTGACTTCGGAATGGCCTGTCGTCTGGGAGGATACGCCCGTGCCGGGAAGCAGAATTGCGAATGCCAAAATCAAATAACGTAGGTTCATTTTCAGTTCCTCGGTGGACGTGGATTCGGTATAGATAGATGGAAGTGGCCGGTGGGGTAGAGAATTGTTCCCAGAATTTCTCCGGTCATGTGGCAAGGACGGAGTATATCATTCGGCACTATCCGATGTAGTAGGAGATGTGGGTGCTGCACCCTTCGGTTTTAAGGGTGATGACATGAGGCAGGCGCCTCCGTGTCTAGCTGCTAAACGCTTGCTACGGACCACCCAAATTCGTACCACCACTTATCGTTCGGGCCACCCACTCCACACGCGCTATTTAAACCAGAATTGCTGGGAGATGGAGTCCCAGGCCAACTCTTGGGAGAGGATTTTGGCGGAGGGATCGGTGTCGATGATCACATGAACGCGCAAGCTGGAGTTGGCATCGCTAGAGTTGGGAAAAGCGCGCAGGATGATATGAAAACCGTCGGGAGTTTTTTCAACTGTGGCTTTGGGGAAGCGAGCGGCCTGGAGGAAGCGCCGGGCCACGGCGGTGCCGAGAGTGGCGTCGAGGGCGGGCGAGGGTTCGGGCTTGTAGGAAGTGACGGCAGCGTCCGGGTTGAAAGAGGCGCCGGGGCCGACATCGACTTCAACCTCGTGGAGGGCGCT
>Ga0137403_10001260_pt1 | contig 31939 bp, 20 predicted proteins | sample CZOMad2_1_16fung_FD_122057 | JGI IMG/M metagenome (GOLD analysis project Ga0137403, IMG submission 122057) | Vadose zone soil fungal communities from Angelo Coast Range Reserve, California, USA - CZOMad2_1_16fungal (Hybrid Assembly) | ecosystem: Environmental > Terrestrial > Soil > Vadose zone... | reverse complement strand
GATACCAGGCTCGTCGCCGACGATGGAGCGTCGCGAGCCGACCAGGCGGTTGAAAAGTGTGGATTTCCCTACGTTGGGGCGACCCACGATGGCAATGAGTGGAGCGGGCACTGTGTCCGGAGCCAAAGATCTCGAATTGGAATATTGCTGCTGCAAAATAGGGCGGGGCTCGGAGCGAGGATTGCTCTAGCAAGTATTATAGAGACTCCCGCGTGGCCACTCCCTCCCAACCCGTTCAGAGCCAGAAGAACGAGCTGCCTACTCTCTACAATTTCTTTTCGCCCAACGGAGTGCTTTCGCGGACGCACGAGAACTATGAGTTCCGTCGCGGACAGTTACAGATGGCGCAGGCGGTGGAAGAGGCGCTGGCGGAGAAGCGGCATCTACTGGTCGAGGCGGGCACCGGGACGGGGAAGACGCTCGCCTACCTGATGCCGATCCTGCGGTCGGGCAAGCGCGTCGTCATCTCTACGGGGACGAAGAATTTGCAGGAACAACTCTTCCTGAAGGACGTTCCTTTCCTTGAGCGAGCGCTGTTCGGCGAAACCGGGCGGCTGAGCGTCTGCTACATGAAGGGACGCAACAATTATCTCTGCCGCCAGAAGCTGATCGACCTGACCAGCCAGCCCATACTGAACGGACTGGAAGAAATCAACCAGTTCCATGCCATTGCCGAGTGGGAGAAGACGACTGGGACCGGCGACCGCTCGGAGATCGCCGGACTGCCGGAGTCGAGCGCGCTCTGGCCCAAGCTGGATGCGCGCGCGGAGGCGTGCACAGGCCAGAAATGCCAGCAGTGGGAGCGCTGCTTCATCACCGAGATGCGGCGGCGCGCGGTGGAGAGCGACGTGATCATCGTGAACCATCATCTCTTCTTCGCGGACCTTGCCATCAAGCAGTTGGCTGACGCCGCGCCCGACGCGGGAATACTTCCTGACTATGGCGCGGTCATCTTCGATGAGGCACACGAGTTGGAGGAAGTTGCTGGCAGCTACTTCGGGATCGCGGTCAGCAATCTCCGCTTCAACGACCTGGTGCGCGACATCGATACGCTGCTGAAGATGAAAGGCGCATTTAGCGCCGGAATCATGTCGGCGACCAGGAGCTTGCGCGAACGCTCGCAATTCTTCTTCTCGCTGCTGCCGCCGGGAGATGGGCGGTTCTCATTCGATACGCGCCGCGAATTCCTGGAAGAGAATGGCGACGAGTATCTGGGACTTATCAATTCGCTCGGGCGCGTGACCGCTGAGCTGGAAGGATTGAATCCAAAGCCGGAAGAAGTTTTGAATTTTCTGCGCCGGGTGGATGAGCTGCGGGTGCAGCTGTCATTTGTGATGGAGTCGCAGGACCGCAACACAGTCTATTGGATCGAGCGGCGCGGCGACCGGCAGGGCCGTAAATTCTCCGGCAATGCGAACGTCTTTCTGCAAGCCACGCCGATCGACGTCTCGCAGATATTGCGCGAGCGGTTGTTCAATAATGTGGACACGGCGGTACTCACGTCGGCGACGCTGGCGGTGAGCGGAGGCTTCGACTACTTGAAGTCGCGACTCGGCGTGGAGCACGCGCGCGAGCTGGTGGTGCCGTCGCATTTCGATTACGAGCGCCAGGCCATTCTTTATGTTCCGCCCGACATGCCAGACCCACGCACGCCACAGTTCGCGGGCCGGGCGACGGAGCGAATCCGACGCGTCCTGGAGATAACCCAGGGGCGGGCGTTTTGCTTGTTCACCAGCTATGCCCAGATGAACGAGATCCACGACCGTCTGCTCGGTGAATTGGAATATCCGATCCTACTTCAAGGAAGCGCTCCCAAGAGCGCGTTGCTCGAAGAATTTCGCGCGACACCGAATGCGGTGTTGTTTGCGACAGCGTCCTTCTGGCAGGGCGTCGACGTGCAAGGCGAGCAGTTGAGCTGCGTGATCATCGACCGTCTGCCGTTCGCTGTGCCAAATGATCCGGTGGTCGCGGCACGCATCAAGTCCATCGATGAAAACGGTGGCAATGCGTTCTACGAATATCAGGTTCCATCGGCGGTGATCTCGCTGAAGCAAGGCTTCGGTCGATTGATCCGCTCACTGCACGATCGCGGCGTGCTGATGCTGCTGGACAATCGCATCGTGAAGAAATCGTATGGGCGGGTTTTCCTGGAAAGCCTTCCCGCCTACAAAAAGACAACCGAGATAGAGGATGTGGAGTTCTTCTTCGGCGTGCGATAGCCCGCGGCGCGAGTACACTGTTGCGCATGGCGGTGCGTCCCCGATTCAATTGGCAGTTGCGGTCGCGGCGGCTCGAACTGGGCGAGCGCACGCTGGTGATGGGCGTCGTGAACGTGACGCCCGATTCTTTCTCCGATGGCGGACAGTTCCTCGATCCCCGCATTGCCATCAATCATGCTCTCTCTTTGCTCGATGAAGGCGCCGACATCGTCGACGTCGGCGGGGAGTCCACTCGTCCCGGCAAAAAAAAGCCCGTCAGCCAGGAGCGGGAGATCGACCGCGTGCTGCCTGTGATCGAGGGCATCCGCAAGGTGCGGCCCGACGCGGTCATCTCGATCGATACGTATCACTCCGGCACCGCCACGGCTGCGCTCGAGGCTGGCGCCGAGATCATCAACGATGTGAGCGCACTGCGCTGGGACACGGCCATGTCGCTGGTGGCGATGGAGCAGCGGCCGGGGCTGATCCTGATGCACATGCGGGGCGAGCCGGAAGAGTGGCGGCACCTGCCGCGCATCCCGGCGGACGAATTGCTGCTGCTGGTGAAGAGCCAGCTCGCCGATTGGGTCGACGATGCACTCGCTGCCGGTATCAATCGCGACCAGATCGTGCTCGATCCGGGTTTCGGCTTCGGGAAAAATTTCGAAGAAAATTATCCCCTGCTGGCGCGATTGCACGAGCTGCACGCGTTGGGCTTTCCCATCCTGAGCGGCACTTCTCGCAAGTCATTCATAGGGCGCACCTTGGCCATGCATGGAAGCGATGCCCCGGTCAGCGAGCGATTGCACGGCACGCTGGCGACCGTGGTTGCGTCGGTGTTGCAGGGGGCGCACATTGTGCGCGTCCACGATGTGCAGGCAGCGGTGCAAGCGTGCAGAGTTGCGGACGAGATCCTGAATGCGTGATCGGCAGGTCTAAAACCTGCCCCGCCCTATAAAGGGAGGCTACTCTGTCTCTTCGCCGGGTTTGACGGTGGGCGTGTCTTCCTTCACCGCGATGGCGTTCGGCGGGGGCGGAGGCGGCGGGAAGAATTCTTCATTATCCAACCCGACCAGGGCCGCCTTCATGTAAGTGATCCAGATGGGAAGAGCGGCGAGCGCGCCTGCTTCCTTTTTCCCCAGTGTCTTCTTCTCATCGTAGCCGACCCACACGCCGCAGGTGACCGAGGGCGAGAATCCGATGAACCACGCATCGGTGAAGTCGTTGGTGGTGCCCGTCTTGCCGGCTAGGGCGTGTTTCATGGAAGAGGCCGAGGCAGCGGTGCCGTGCAGCACCACCTCGCGCAGCAGCGAAGTCATGGTGCGAGCGGTGGCGGAGCTGATCACGTCTTTGACTTCGGGATAATTTTCCTCGAGGACGTGTCCGTCGTAATCGACGACCTTGCGGATGAAGCGCGGGGTGACGCGCACACCGTCGTTGGGAAAAGTGCTGTAGGCCGCGACCTGTTCAAGCAAAGTCACCTCGGCCGACCCCAGCGCGACTGGAAGATATGGAGGCATTGCCGAGGTGATGCCGAACTTGCGCGCGGTATCGATCACGCTGCGCATGCCGACGCGCTCCGCTAACTTCAGCGCCGGGATGTTGCGCGACTCGGCGAGCGCGTGGCGGATGGTGATGTTGCCTTCGAACTTGCCGTCATAGTTATGCGGTGCGTAGGCCTGCCCGCCCGACATGAAGACCGTAGGCGCATCGAGGATCACGTCGTTGGGTAGCACGCCGTCCTCAACCGCAGCGGTGTAGACGTAAGGCTTGAAGGATGAGCCTGTCTGCCGCAGTGCCTGGATGGCACGATTGAACTTCGACTCGTCATAATCGCGGCCACCGACCATAGCCTTGATGTCTCCGGTGGCGTTATCGATCGCGAGCAGCGCACCTTGCGCACCCGAATCCTGCTCCAGAGCGACCTTCACGCTGCCATCAGCGCCAAGTGAAACCACCTTCACGTAGACGATGTCGCCGGGTTTCAATATCTTCTCCGGCGAACGCTGCCCGATCCACTTCATATCGGCTTCGGTGATGATGGCGTCGGCACGACCGATCTTCACGGTTGCAGCCACGGGCGAAGTCGCAGTGACGACACCGTGCATGTAGGAGCCAGCCTCGGGCTGATCCTCCCAGTCAGGGTGCTCGAACGTGTCGATGGTCTGCCCGGTGTCCTTAACGTTCTTTAGCTTTCCCTTCCAGCCGTGGCGGTGCTCGTAGGCGATCAGGCCATCAAGAACCGCCTGGTTAGCCGTCTTCTGCAGGCCGGTGTTGAGCGTGGTATAGACGCGCAATCCGCCTTGATGGACTTCGTCGCTACCAAACCTTTTCTCAAGATAGCGGCGGATCTCCTCCGTGAACCAGGGCGCGAGCTGGTTGGGACTCGACTGCAATGTCACCTTGATGGGCGCGGCCTTGGCTTTGTTGGCTTCGTCCGCGGTGATCTTGCCATCTTCGAGCATGGAGTTGATCACCAGATTGCGCCGCTGCAGGGCTTTATCGGGATTGGTGATCGGCGAATATCCGCCGGGGGACTTGGGAAGGCCGGCAAGGATGGCGGCCTCGTCGAGCGTGAGGTCGCGCGCGCGCTTGTTGAAATAAAACTGCGAGGCCGCCTCGAAGCCGTAGAGGCCGTGCCCGAGGTAGATCTGGTTGCAGTACATGGTGAGAATCTGCTGCTTGGTGAAGCGGCGCTCGATCTGCAGTGACAGCATGACCTCTTGAAATTTGCGTCCGAGGGTGCGGTCCTGAGAGAGGAACAGGTTGCGCGAGAGTTGCATGGTGAGGGTCGAGGCGCCCTCTTTGCCCCGGCGGGCGCGGATGTCGTGATACATGGCGCCGGCAACGCGCCAGAAATTCACCCCCCAGTGCTTGTCGAAATCTTTGTCTTCGATGGAGATGAGTGCGTCGCGCAGTACACGGGGCAGGTCGTCATACTGCACAATGATGCGGCGCTGCAGTGCGAACGTGCCGACGATCTTACCTTTGTCGTCGTAGAGTTCGGTAGTGGCGCTGGGACGATAACGCTCGAGTTCGCTGACCTGCGGCAGGTCGGTCGAGTAGACGATCATCAGCCCGGTCAGCGCGCCCACCAGCCCCGCGGCGACGATCATCAGCGAGAAAACAACGCGGCCCACCAGCTTTTTGCCCGCAAATTTTACCGGGGGCAGGTGGGAATACAGGTATTCAACCATGGAGGTTTACTGAGGAAGTGAGCAGCAGAAGCATAGCATGAAGTTTGTGACAGAGAGATGGGCGTTCCGCCTTAGCCAATGGCAAAAAAACGCGGGCCGAAGCCCGCGATGTGCTTGCAAATGGAGAAGTTAGCCGCGATTCTTGAGTGATTCGACCGCGCGCTTCAGCTGCTCATCTTCCGGCTGCTTCGCGGGCTTCTTCTCATCGGTGGCGGAGGGTGGTGCCTCGTCATCGTCGGTCAGAACGGCGTCATCATCCGCATCAGCCACGAGGATATTCGGCGTGACCGCTGAATCCTGAATGGCTTTGCCTGAAGGCGAGTAGTACTTCGCGATAGAGAGGATGAGCGCTGAGCCGTCCGGAACCTCGATCACCTTCTGCACCGACCCGACACCGAAAGTCTTGTCGCCGAGCACGTCGCCACGCTGATTTTCCAAGATTGCGGCGGCAGTGATCTCGGCCGCATTGGCGGTGCCACGGTTCACCAGCACGGTCATCGGCAATTTGGTGATGGTGTTCTTCGGGTCGGCGTTGAATGTCTCCTTGGGATATTTCTGTCCCTGCAAGTAGGTGATGGTGCCGTGGTCGAGGAACAGATTAGCCAGCGCGACGCCCTCCGCCGGATCGCCTTCGGCGGTGTTGCGGAGATCAAGGATCAGTTTCTTCGCGCCCGCCTTCTGCAGGGCCTTGATCTTGTTGGCGGCTTCCAGTGCTTTGCCCTTGGTCAGGGTCTCGACTTGCACGTATCCGATGCCGGCGTCGAGCATCTTGTCGTTGACTGCGGGGAAAGTTGGGACTTCGCGGATGACGACGATCTTCTGCGGCTCGGCCTTGCGCGCGCGGACTACCGACAGCGTGACGCGCGAACCTTGCGAACCACCGAGAAGAGAGTTCACCTCCGCCAGCGACATGGTGCGCGTGCTCTTATTCTCGATGGCCTCGATGATGTCGCTGCCGTTGATGCCGGCTTTGTCAGCGGCGCCGCCGGGGATGACCGAGATCACGGCCGCGTATCCAAAGCGCTTGGAGACTGTCGCCCCGATACCGGCCTTGCCCTCATTGCGATGGTCCTTGTAACGCTTGTACTCAGTGGGCGAGAGATAGCTGGAGTTCGCGTCCAGCGACTCGAGCAGTCCATGCAGCGCACCGTCGGTGACTTCGGGGACGTTGGGTTCTTCTACATACTCGCTCTTGATGCGCGAGAGGACTTCGCTGTAGACGCCGAGCTGGCGATAAGCGCCGTCGCCGCCGGTGGAGGATGCGTGAACACCGATGCCGCCCACGACCGCAAATAATGCGATGGCAGCGGATACGCTGAGGACTAAAGCCTTGATGGATTTCGACATGGATTCTTCTTTGTGGGGGGTCGCCGCGAGGCGGCGTTTCCCTGATTATACCTCTGTTTTAGATGCTGAACGGTGCCGCTTCGCTGCTGAATTAGACGCATCTGCAGGAGGTTTGTTTCATGTCGCCGTTCGCCTTTCATGGTCGTTGCGCCTGACATCATTTGGCGTGGCCCGCCGACAACCCGCTAAGAGGTTTGTCGTTCTAACCGCTTAATGTGAGTACCTTAGCGTCATACCCTATTCGATCTTGATCCTAGAAATGACCGAAAACACTCTTAGCACTGTAAGTACGGAATCCAAACAATCGAACGGCAATGGCAAGCTGCGCGACTTCCGCTCGGTCGTGATCTTCGGCGGGGCCGGCTTCATCGGCTCCAACCTAGCCCATCATCTGCTACGGGATACCAAGGCCAAGGTGCACATATTCGACAATCTTTCGCGGCCGGGCTCTCGCCAGAACCTGACTTGGCTGCAAGAGGCGGCCAAGGACTCGGGTCGCTTGAAGATCACCATCGGGGACGTTCGCAACTACACCCTGGTCGAGCGCGCGGTGCGGCATGCCACGGAGATCTACCACCTCGCCGCGCAAGTAGCGGTCACCAACAGCATCGAGGACCCGCGCCTGGACTTTGAAGTGAATGCGGGCGGGACGCTGAACATCCTGGAAGCGGCGCGCCGGGCAGGGCACCGTCCGTTCATCCTGTATACGTCGACGAACAAAGTTTACGGAGCACTCACCGGCCAGTCGTTGATCGCCTATCAACGCTGCTACCGGTTGGCGCCGCAGGATTCAGTCACGGAAGCGCAGCCGCTGAACTTCGAGTCGCCGTACGGATGTTCCAAGGGTGCGGCCGATCAATACGTACGCGATTATGCGCGTATCTACGGGATACCCACCGTGGTCTTTCGCATGTCGTGCGTGGCGGGAACGCGGCAGTTCGGGACTGAGGACCAGGGTTGGGTGGCGCATTTTATCTATTCAGCCCTGCAGGGCGAACCCGTCACCATCTATGGCGACGGCCGCCAGACACGCGACGTGCTCTGGGTGGGCGACCTCATCGAAGCCATGAACGCAGCACGCGAAAATCTCCCTCGCACTGCGGGCGAGGTGTTCAATGTGGGCGGCGGCAGCGCGAACACCACTTCACTCCTCGAGTTGATCGACCAGATGGAAGCGACGCTGCGCACCAAGGTCGACTACGGTTTCGCGAATGCCAGGCCGGGCGACCAGATGTTCTACGTCAGCAACCACGACAAGCTCACGCGCATGACGGGATGGGCGCCGCATACCTCACTCGAAGAATCGGTGCGCCTGATCGCGCGCTGGTGGAAGATCAATCAGGAACTCTTCGGACGCGTGCAAGAGGAAGGCGTTCCCGAACTGGGCGACCTGGTGCCGGTGCAGGAGCCGGCGTGATGCGCTTCGCGCTGGTCAATCCGGATTGGACATTCCGCGGTTCGACTTACTTCGGCTGCCAAGAGCCGCATTATCCGCTGGAGCTGCTTTTCGCTTCCGATCAGGTCCGCGCCGCAGGGCACGAACCGCTGCTGGTCGACGCGCAATCGGACAAGCTGCCGTTGCAGGAAGTAAAGAAGCGGGTGGATGAGTTTCGTCCTGACTTCCTAGTGATCCCAACTGCGCCTTCTTATTTATTCTGGCGCTGTCCGCCGCCTGAATTGCGCGTGCCGGCTGAATGGTTCGCCGGTTTGGAGACTTCCGCGGTCAAAGTTGCGATCGGGCCGCACGGTTCTGCGACCCCCGCTGCCACATTCAGGAAGACAAAATGCGATGTGGTGCTGCGCGGAGAGCCGGATCTCACCATCGCTGAACTGGCGTCGAAGCCGTGGGAGACGATCCCGGGCTGCTGCTATCTGGTCGACGGTCAGCCACGCATCTCGCCGGAGCTTGGCGTCGCCGACATGAAGGCAATCGGTGCGCTCGACTTCAAGAATTACAACGTGGAAGCACATGGGCACCGGCATCATGTCTTCAGTGGTTCGGGGCGCGGGGCTGAGCTGGAATTTGCGCGCGGATGTCCGTGGTCTTGCACTTTCTGCAACAAGACTCTGTTCCGCAACAAATTCCGCGAACGTGAGGTGAGCGCGGTTCTGGCAGAAGTGGACACACTGATCGCGCGCGGAGTGGATTACATCTACTTCATCGACGAGATCTTTGGCGTGGGAAAGAATGTCCGGCGGTTGCTGGAAGGACTGGCCGAGCGTGATGTGAACATCGGCTTCCAGACCAGGATCGATCTTTGGGACGAGGAGTCGCTCGACCTGCTCGCCAGGGCGCACACCATCTCGATGGAATGCGGGATCGAAAGCATCACGGATGAAGGACGCGACCAGCTCAACAAAAACTGTCCCATTTCGACCGAGCGAATCGCCGAACTTTTGATCTACGCGCGGAAGCGAATCCCGTGGGTGCAGGCGAACCTCATCCTCACCGAGCATGACGAAAAAGATGAGATCCGCCGATTCCAGGAGCGACTGAAGAAGCAAAACGTTTGGGTGAGCGAACCGGTACCGATGTTCCCATATCCTGGCAGCCCCCTGTATGTGGAAACCTTTGGCGCACCGCCGGATGATCAGGCGTGGGAGCGTGCGCATCATTACTACACGTCGGTATTTGCGCAAAAGGGGTTCAGCGACATACAAGAGCAGAACCCGCAAGGCATCGAGCTGCTGGAAGCATAGAGGCTTAGAGGCGAACGCGGTGATCCCCAGGCCGGAGCACTCGTTTCCGGTCATCTCAGGACTTGCGTCGCGCATCCATTCAATCCTGTCCTACATGCAGGAGGGAAAATGCTGGAACGGAAACTCACCTTTGCCGACATCATATTGATTGCTGGAACTCGTGTAGCGTTGGGCGCGGGAATCGGGCTCTTGTTATCCACCAGGCTGAGCAGCGAACAACGGAAGGCCGCCGGAATCGCGTTGGCAGTGGTGGGAGGACTTACCACCATCCCATTGGCGCTGAACGTGAGAAGAACTTTGCGAGATGCGGAGATTAGAGCCGCGGCCTAGGCTGCTAGTCTCGATGATTGACACGCGTGAGAACCTAATCAGATGTCAGAGCTGCCTCGTCCCGACATAGGTTTTTCTGATTCCGCCCGCGCCGTGCGCACGAATCTGAGTGCGCCGGTACGTTTGCGCGTGGCCGGTCAGGACGAATGGATGGAGGGCACCACCTGTAACGTCAGCCGCTCCGGCATCTTGATCGAGACCAACTCCAGGTTCCCGGCTGAGACCCCAATCGAGATCACCTTCATGCTGCGCCGCAAGGGCGACACTCCCTTGCAGGTCCATGCCCAGGTTGTGAGGGTCGAGGAGCCGACGGGAGGGATGCCGCGCATTGCCGCGCGCTTCGCCGCACAGATGGGGCTGGAGATATTTCAGAGGCCAGGACGGGCGTAAACATCTTCGTGATTGAAGCAGAGCACGGGCGAGGACGCCCGTGCCTACACAGTCCAAAAGAGACGAAGCATTGCACAGCCGGGGACGGCTGCGCCACACAAAAACTCAGCTATAGCGTTGCAGGATTTCTCCAGGCAAGCGCATCATGCGCGAGCCAGGAGCAACCGGCGTTGCCACCAGCTTGGAAGTATCGATGGGGCCGGCGCGCTCTTCGCGTTCCAGTTCCCCTTCGACCGACATGCGTTCCATGCGGATGTTGAGCGTACGCTCCAGCTTCACCAGGTCGTTCCTGTCAGCACGAGTGACGAAGGTGGAAGCGATGCCGCTGGCGCCGTTGCGGGCGGTGCGGCCAACACGGTGCACGAAATCTTCCGCGATCTCCGGCAGGTCATAGTTGATGACGTGCGCGATGTCGTCCACGTGGATTCCACGCGAGGCAACGTCGGTCGCGATCAGCAGCTTCGACTTTCCTTTTTGGAAATCCGCGAGCGCTACGTTGCGTTGCGACTGGCTGCGATTGCCGTGAATCATGGTGGCTTCGAAGCCGTCGCGAATAAGACGCTGCGCCAATCGTTCGGTACCGCGCTTGGTGCGGGCAAACACCAGGCAACGACCGGACTCTTCGGTCAGTATTTTCTGCAACAACGACAGCTTTTGGTCTTGGGAAACCTCATAGGCTTGCAGCTTGATGGTGTCGATCGGCTTCAGCGTTGAGCCGAACTCCAATCGGATCGGGTTCCGTGTGTAATCGCTGACCAAATGAGCGACCGAGGCTTCAAGAGTCGCGGAGAAGCACATGGTCTGGCGCTTGCGGGGAAGCGGAGCGACGATGCGACGAATGGCTTGAATAAAACCCATGTCGAGCATGCGGTCGGCTTCATCGAGGATCAGCACTTTGATCTTGCTGAGATCGACCATGCGGCGGTCCATGAAATCTTCCAGACGTCCGGGAGTTGCGACCACGAGTCGCGCTCCGGCGCGGATGGCTTTCACCTGAGCCGCTTCAGACAATCCACCGACGACCAACGCCGCGGCGGGCAATTTCTTGCCGCGCAGCATGTCGTACTGTGCGCCAACCTGCAGCGCCAGTTCACGCGTGGGAACCAATACTAAGGCCGCGACGCCATCAGGCTTGGATTGGATCAACTGCTCCATGATGGGCACGAGGAAGGCGAGAGTCTTGCCGGTACCGGTCTGTGCGGTGGCAAGAATGTCCTTGCCTTCGAGTGCTTTGGGGATCGCGGCGGCTTGAACCGCGGTCGGGTTTACGAAATTCGCAGCCGAAAGGTGGTCCTTAAGATAAGGACAGATCGGCAGTTCTGAGAATAGTTGCATTTACTTGTGTTGCTTTCTGGATGGCGCAGGCGTACCCGGTCGTTTGGCCACACGGCCACGGTTGGGAATCGCTCTTTTTGGCGCACATCAATTTTGATTTGCGTTGATAACGTCGGAGGGAAAGAAGAGGGAGGAACTCGTAGAAAAGATGCTTGAGAACCGCACCGCACGCAACCGCGGATCATTAAACGCAAATACAGTGTATCACGTTTGGTGCAGTCGCGCCGCCAGGACTCAACCAAGTCACCGCCTGGTCGAGTCCCGTTAGCGCGATGATCACTTCAGTTGCAGATCCTGGTTGAGCCTGAAGGCCATCTCAGTCTCGGCAGGGATCTTGATCTCCTTGCCTTTGGTCAACTGCTGAGCGCCAGCTCCGGCTGCGCCGCCGGCGAGTGCGCCGATGGCTGCTCCCTTACCGCCGCCGGCGATGGCGCCGATCAGGGTCCCGGCGAGTGCGCCTCCACCAACGTACTTCGCGGTGCGCTTATTCTTGCCGACGCCTTCCTTGCCGCCGCCGTTCTTGGCGATCGCGTTGGAAGCAACCGTGTACTTGTGGCCGTTCACGGTGATGGATTTCACCGCGAGTTCAACCTCGTTCGCCGAGGCGCCCTTGGTCGCCATCAACGTGGCGCGCGAGCCTTTTGGGATGACAACGTTGCCGTTGGCATCGGTCACATCCTGGCTGACGCTGGCCGCGTAGGTGTGGCCGGCATTGCTGGGCGTGGCCTTGATGGTTTCGTCGGTGCGCAGCTTGATCTCGCTGCCGCTGGGAACGACTTTGGACGCCGCCGCGAATGTGGCGATGGCAAAAATCAGGACGAGTGCGCTGCTTACGTATGCCTTCCGCATAACTGCTCCTTGCAGCTCCTTAGAGCTGAATGTCTCTGTATGAATGAGAACTCTTGGACGCTCCGCAGGTTGCTCGGAGCCAGTATTCATGGGGGTTTGAGAGCTGCCGGATCGGGTCGTTCCGTGGGCAGTACGTATCTTCTCGTGGCACTCTCAGAGGCTCACAAGTTCACGGCAAATCTGAATTGATGCAGGATTTGGGGGGGCGACAAAAAGTGCCTGACGCTTAAGGCAACTCGCCGTTTCTGTCGTGCAACGCACAATAGAACAATTAAATCGTTAAGATTCTTCCTTAGGTTACAATCCCGCGATCAGTTTATCGATCGCAGAGTATCCTCGAAATTCAGCCCTGTACCCAAGGATTGCAATGACTCTCATACTTGAATCCCAAATCAAAGATGACGCCGCAGTTCTTTTCTGCAAGGGTGATCTGGTCGGCGGCAATGAAACAACCGACCTGCGCAATGCGGTCGCCGGATTACTTCGCGAGCGTGATCGCGTGATCCTCGACTTGAGCGGCGTCGGCTATATGAACAGCGGCGGGTTGAGCACGCTGGTGGGGCTTTATTCCACCGCGCGCACCTCGGGAGGCACCATCAAGTATGTGAACCTGTCGGTTGCGATCGACTTCAGTCGCCCGCGGTCATCCGCTGTACGAGCTGCCTGAGCAGTCGGGGTTGCGTCATCACGCGACATTCCGGTAGGGCGCCAGTATCAGAGCTGGTGGAGAGCGCACAAAACTAAAGCACTTCCGACCCAGGTGTTCTCCCGAAAGCGGAAGGCAATGACGTTTACCAATCGCTAAACATCTTGCCATTCCGACCTACCCAAGGTACTCTGCTTTCCGACCCAGGTATCCCCAGTAAGCACTTGATTCATTCCTAAAAGCGCCTCTGGCCAGGCGGCCACCCATGTCTGCCGGGCTTTTAGGTTGGGTCTAATTCCTCTCCCCCAAGAGGGTTGTCAGTGATTTCGAGTTGGAGATCACAGCCGGCGTGCGTGTAGGCGCGGCCGGAAGTTGCAGCCCGGTTGTAGAAGAACCGTGACCCTCGAGGTGGCGCCCCCCGCCCCACGCAGAGTCATGTAGTTTTCGGGAGGCGAACTTGGAAGCACATGCAGGATCAGGCGCCGCAGCGGCACCGGCCCGTTCAGTCCGGATCAAGCCATTAAACCCATCTCCGTTATTACAGATCCGCCTCGCCGTGGTGCGACTGGCGGTGGTGCTGGCCGTGCTTTCGACGGCGCGATATTTCTGGTGGCGCCTCTTCCACACCATGAATCCGGTGGCCCAGATCTTCTTCTGGGTCTTCCTGGTCGCTGAGGTGCTGAACTTCATCGAGGCATGCATGTTCTACTTCATCGCCTGGAAGCCGACCCGCTATGCCACACCGCAGCCGCTGCAAGGCCGCACGGTGGATATCTACATCGCCACCTACAACGAGCCGGTCGAGTTGCTGCGCGAGACGATCGTGTGCGCGCTGAATGTCACGTATCCGCACAAGACTTATGTTCTCGACGATGGATGCCGCGGCAGTGTGGAAGCGCTGGCCCAGGAACTTGGAGCAAATTACATCGCACGCAAGGAACGCGATGACGCCAAGGCAGGAAATCTCAATAACGCGTTACGGCTCACGCAGGGAGAGTTCGTCATCACTCTCGATGCCGACCATGTGCCCTCCCCCGAATTTATTGACGAGTTGATCGGCTTCTTTGCCGACGATACGGTGGCGATCGTGCAGACCCACCAGGATTTTTACAACCTCGACAGCTTCCAGCACCTGCTCAACGTGAAGAAAAATTACGGCTGGCAGCAACAGGAGCTGTTCTTCAACGTGATCCAGCCGGGAAAAGACCACTACAACGCCGCGTTCTATTGCGGCAGCCCGGCCATGATCCGGCGCAAGGCGCTCGAGGACATTGGCGGTTTCGCCACCGGCACCATTACCGAGGACATGCACACCGGCATCAAGATGCAGAAGCGCGGATGGCGCGTGCTCTACCAGAACAAGACGCTGGCGCGCGGTCTGGCACCTCAAACGTTCATCGCATTTGCCACCCAGTGGCAGCGCTGGGGACAAGGCGCGATGCAAGTACTGCGGAAGGAAAATCCGGTGTTAGGGCGCGGCATGACCTTCGGCCAGCGTATCTGCTACTTCGCCTCCTTTTATTTCTATTGGATGAGCTATCAAAAGCTGCTCTATACCCTGACGCCAACGGTGTGCCTGCTCACCGGCGTCTTCCCGCTGCTGACCGATCCGGCGACCTTCGTCAAATTCTTCGGGCCCTACTTCGTGCTGAATACCTTCTCGTCGGTGATGTTGCAAGGCGGCTTCCGCAGCTTCATCTATAGCGAACAATTCAACATCCTAAAGATGCGCGTGATGATGGAGAGCATCATCGGCCTATTCGGCGGCGGCAACAAATTCCGCGTCACGCCCAAGACCCGATCGAACGCTGCCAGCTGGGAAGACGTGGTCCTGCAGTTGTTCCTGCTGACCATCCTGGTGGTCGCGACGGTGGTCGGAACGCGCCGCATCATGTCCATCCCCGTCGGGTACGAGTTCTGGGCGCTGGCGGTGAACCTGTTCTGGTCAGGCTTCTACATCCTGCTGGTGCTGCCGCTGATCTTCCGCGCCTTCAAGCGCAAGGAATACCGCCAGACCTATCGCTGGCCGGCGCGGCTTGACCTGACGCTTCGCTATCGCATGAACGGCAGCGGCCTGAAGGAAAATTACGCGCGCAACCTGAACCGCACCGGCGTCTCGATCACGACCGACCAGCCGTTCATAGACGGAGCGACGCTCGACATCGAACTCGACCTGCCGGTGCGGACCATTCACGCCAGCGGCAGGGTGATGCGCAATCAGCCGTACACCTTCAACGGCCAGACGCGCTTCTCCAACGGCATCCGCTTTGACAAGATCGAGGCGGTCGACCAGGACGAGATATCGAAATATCTGTTCTTCGAGATTGCGCCGCGCGAAGGCTCGCTGCTGCGACTCACCCACACCACGCAACAGGTGGAGGTGCAGGCATGAACTCGCTAAATAAAGCTACGACCATTCTTCTAGCCTTGCTGATGGTGGCGGGCGCTCAGCTACGCGCCGATGATGTGCCGTTCCACGCTAGCGAGAATCGTGCGGACGATGCGGCGTCGGCGATCCAGCGCGATCAGCAGATATTGCAGAACGACCCCAACAATAAAGAAGCGCTGGCGGACATCGTCGATCAGCTCGACGGCGCCGGCCGATGGAAGGAAGCCCTCCCTTACCTTGCAACTTTGACCGAAGTCGCGCCCAACGATGCAGCACGACTCCATCAACTGGGAATGTATTACAGCTGGACGGAGAACGGCGGAGCGAAAGCTCTGCCGCTATTGAAGCGCGCCTCGGAAGCGCAGCCGAACAATTCACAGTGGGCGTACGACTATGCCGACGTCCTGGCGCGTGGTTCCGAACATCGGGCTGAGGCAGTGCAGGTATTACGCTCGATCGTGGAGCACGATCCGAAGTTCATACCGGCGATCACGCGTTTGGCCGAGATCCTGAGCTGGAGCGGCTCGAGTCGCGCTGAATCTGCCAAGCTCTACCAGCAAGGACTGGCGCTCGAACCGCACAATCTCGAGTTGCTCGACGGATATGCCGAGATGCTTTCCTGGGACCGCTCCACCCGCCCGCAGGCCGAGAAAATGTTCGATCGCGCGCTGGAGATGAAGCCGAACGACCCGCGAGCTTTGGTAGGCAAAGCGCAACTGCTTTCATGGACAGGGCGTTCCGATGAAGCTCTCGCCATGTACGACTCGGTCTTGCGCAGCGATCCGCACCATCCGGTGGCACTGCGCGGGCGCGCCGAAATCCTGAACTGGAAGGGGCGCTACGCCGAGGCGCGCGATTTGCTAGTGCAGGCGCGGAATGCGGATCCGGGCGATGCCAACATCACTCTAGAACTCGCGCGCTCGGAAGCCGGACTCGGTCACTTTGCTTATGCACGATCGATCCTGCGCGATGTCGGCAGCGGTAGCGAAGGCGAAGATGTTCGCCAGGTCGTCAGCCGCGCTCTCGGAACGTGGGTCGAGGTGGGATACTTTGGCCGCCGCAACCGCCGCAATCTCGATTACGACCGCGCGATGGTGCTGGTTTCGACGCCGCTGAACAACTCCAACCGCTTTACCTTCGGGTACAAGCCAACGTTCTGGGGCACCAAGGGTGGCGATTTCGATTCCCACTATTTCCAGGGTGCGCTCGATTCGCAGCTTTCCGAGCACGTGACCACGCACGCACAGGTCGGGGTGGAGGATTACCCGGGATACACCACCCAGGTGGATGCCGGCGCGGATTTCACTTATCACATCAATCCCTCGTGGGTGCTCGATGGCGGCTTCCAGCGGTCGGCGGTGGAAGAGTCCATGCTCTCAACGCGCGGCATCATCGTGGGAGGAGTCGCGCTGGGACGCGTCCGCTCCAATCTGGCGCACATCGGATTCGGCTACGCCAGCCAACGCGGGCACTGGGACCTTTCCGCGCACTACAGCGATGGCGCTTTCACCGGCGAGAATGTCGATTCCAACCGGCGCTATGGCATCGATCTCGATCTCGGCAAGATGATCCGCTCGGACAAGCCTTACTTGCGGCTCTCGTACGGAATCAGCTACATGGCCTTCGATCATGACGCCGACTTCCTGCCGGGAGCGGCGCCGCCGCAGCTGGTGGGTGGATACTTCAGTCCCACGAAATACCTGCTGAACTATGGCGGACTGGGCTCCTCGTTCCGCTTCGGTAATAAGGTGGAGTGGAGAAGTTCAGGAACGCTCGGCGTCCAAAACGTGGAGGCAACGTTTTCACGGTTCGGCAACGCGTCGTTCGCGGCTACCTTTAACTCGAATATGTTGTGGCGCGTCACCCCGGGCAACGAGGTGCGACTTGGCTATGACTTCCTAAATGTTTACAGCGCCTTCCGGCGCCACCTGGTGAGTGTTTCTTGGCGACATTACTTTTAGAGCCTCCCATGGTCGGTAAACCCGCTCCACGTGGGCCGGTGCGTCGCGCGCTGGTGCCGCACCACGATCTGTTCCACAACGAGCGCATCTGGGCGCTCTCCATCGTCTATTTCTGCGCGTGGTACCTGCGCGCCTGGGATCCGCTCTACTCCACCGCGTACATGGACGAAAGCGTTTACGTTGTCTATGGGCGCATGTTCCTGTCGCGAATGTTCGAGTCGCCTCTCGATACACCGCTTCACCACAGCTTTGGATGGTATCTGTGGCCGGCGATGGCGGCCGTGGCCGACCGGCTTGGCGGACTTGTCGGAGTGCGCGAACTCGCCGCGCTCATGGGCCTGCTGTGCGTAGTCTCCATGTATTACTTCGCACGCCGGCTTTACTCAGCTGAGGTGGGCGTCGCTTCCGCCGCGATCTTCGCGCTGCTGGCGCCCGCGATCTATGCGTCGCGTATCGCCACCCGTGACGCCGGCGCGCTGGGATTCTTCGCGCTGGGGATGTGCCTCTTCGTGGTGGCATGGCAGAAACGATCGACGGCAGCCTGGTTGGGGTGCGCCGCGGCGCTGTTCGCGGCGTTCTTGTGCAAGTACATCGTGGCAATATTTTTCCCGGCGCTGGTGCTGATCGCGCTCTTCCGCCGCAGAGAATCCATCTTGCGCTTCGCCGCGCCGTTGACCGCGGCGGCCGCCATCTATCTCGCTCTTTATTTCGAGCAGCTACGATATCTGGTGCGCTATGGGATGGGGTACTCCTCTTTGCTGGCCCGGAACGAAGTCCTGGACATTTATGTTTGGCGCCGCCTCGATTTTTGGTTGATCGCCATCCTTTCGCTCTTTGGCTTTATGTGGAAAGGGAAGCGCTGGGCGGGCGGAGCGTTGTGGCTGGGGGCGCTGCTGCTGCTCGGATTCCAAGCCGTGGTCCGCAGCGATTACGACTACTGGAAACATGCCGCCTACGCGCTCTTCTTCTTGACGCCACTGGCAGCGGCCGGATGCTTCGAGATGGTGCGCCGAGTTTACTCCGGCCGGCAGCTCGGCCGCGCTGTCTGGACCACCGTCGTGGTGATCACGGTCGCGGTCTCCTGTGCGTGGATGGGCGGCAGCTGGCGGATGGATCGCTTTTTGTTCTGGCCCAACGTTGACCCGGCGCTCGCCTGGTTCGACGGTAAGCTGGTGAATTCAGACCGCGTGCTGGTGGATGACAGCGTCTTTCGTTATTACTTCCATCCCACGCTGCGGCAGTGGCAGATCGCAGACCCGTTCTTTTTCCATTACGGAGACAAGCGCGGCAAGGAAGCGTACGAAGCCGCGGTGCACGATGCGGCCTTCGATTACATCGTCCTGGATGGTGGTATGGGAGAGGAAGCGCGGCAACTGGCGAGTGCGGTGCGGCCTCTGCTGCCAGAACGCTACGAGCTGCAAATGGCGATGCCCGACACGATTCGCGGACAGCGGCTCGAGATCTACGCGCGCCGCGATCCTGCTCCCACTTTGCCGCCAGCTTCGGTGCATCAGGTATCCATCACGACACCTGCCGGCAATAACATCGTGAGCAATGCGTCCTTGAAGCTGATCGGCACGACCAGCGGAGCGCCGCCGGAGTGGAAGGTGCGCGCCGAGGTCTTCACCGACCGCTGGTACTACCAGGGAGAGAGTCCGTTGACGAGAGACGGCACTTACAAGATCGACATCTATCTCGGCGGAGAGGGGCAACAACAGTGTTATCACCTGGTCCGCGCGAGTCTGGTAGATGAACAGGGAAGGCCGCAGGCGAGTTCGACGTTGTTCGGGATCGCGCGCGCTAATCCCGACGGCAGCGCGCCTGCTTGTGCTGCCACGCTGCGATCATCGTTGCCTTAACGATCCCTACGGGCAAGTTCCGAGAAAAAAAGCGACTTCTCTAACAGCGAGAAGCCGCCTTCTTTCCAACCTGACTACGGGGCCGGTACAGCCGTGCGATTGGCTGGCACCACCTGCACCTGGTAGGAAAACACTTCGCGGCTGTTGACGTCCACGAACACCTTGACCCAGTGAACGTCGTTATTTCCGTTGGCCGGGTTGTCGCCGAAAGTCTCCACGTGGGTGAAGTTCTCCAGGCGCTGACCCTGTGCGTTGAGGAACGGTTTGTCGACGCGGAAGTAGTGCGAATCGCCATGTACGTAGGCGACCGGCTTACGGAAGGCGATCACTTCGTCACGGAGCGCGACGAGGAAATCCTTGAAGCCATCCGGCAGGGCATCGGCCTCGGCGAGCGTTTTCGGATCGCGCGGCGAGGTGCGGGTCGCGTCCGTGAGGTCCCAGCCGGGATCGGCCTGGGTGATCAGCATCACTGCCGCCGAACCGTTCGCCTTGGCTTGAGCGAAAGTCTCCTTCAGCCACGCGATATCGGCGGCGTTGCGGGCGACGTATTCAGCTGGGTCGGGAGCGGTGTCACAAAGATTGTTGCATGATCCCTGAATGTTGATGGTGGCATAGGTCACGCCCTTGTAGGTCCAGCGGCGGTTCTCGACGCAGGCTTCTTGAATCCTTACGCCGTTGACTTCGCCCAGACAGAGCGGCGCCGATTGGACTTCCTGAAAAAGTTGAGTCTGGCCGTTGGCATACGGGGTGCTGAAGAAGACCTGCCGCTCTTTCGAAAGACGCCCTAGGGAGGAGAAGCCGCCGTTTGCGGGACGGTCGCAGTCGGTCCAATCGTTGTCGCCGGGAGTAAAGACGGCGGGGGCTTTCAACGCGTTCAAGAAAGCGAGCCCTTCGGCGTAGAGCGAATCGTCGCACAGCCGAACTGACCCAGCCTTCAAGTCGCCATCATGCGCGCTGAACGCCAGCTTCTGGCTGTTCATGTCGGCGATCAGGTTAGGCACGCCGGTAGTGACTTGAACGTCGCTGGTGGCAGTGCTGTAGGGCAGGTCGCCCCAAAGGCCGATGGCGTACTTGCCACCGTCGGGCGTGTTGGGGTCGTTCGATGTTGCAGGCGTCCCAGCCGCAGCGCTGCTGCCTACAGCGGCCAAAGTCAAAACAGCGATTGCAGCGAGGAATCTGACGGGACTCTGTAGTCCACGAATGTAGTTCATCGGTATTGCTCTCCTTGCGAAGCGAATGTCCAGCGCACTCCGAGAATGCGGGAGCTACCAGCCTAGGCGGGCGGGTTTAACGGGAGATGAACAGCAGGTGAATGTTTGGACAATTCTGAAGCGAAGCGGGAGGTGCTGTACTCTAAAGACCTTGTTCCGGGACCGTCCTCTATGTCTGTAACGCCCCTTGCACCCAAGTCGAGCGCGCTGGACGCCGCCACCCAGACTTTTCCGGCGCTGACGCCGGAACAGATCGAGCGGGTGCGGCGCGTAGGCAAGGTGCGCCGAGTGCGCGCGGGCGAGGTGCTCTTCAAGCCCGGAGACACAAACCTGCCGTTCTTCGTGTTGCTCTCGGGCACTCTGGACATCGTGCAGCCGGACTTTTCGGGAGAACGAAGGATCGTCACGCACAGCGTTGGCTCGTTCACCGGCGAATTCAACATGATCTCCGGCCAGCCGTCCCTGGTGCTGGGGCGCGTCTTGGAAGCCGGCGAGGTTCTCGAGTTGAGCGCCGAAGGATTGCGATCGCTCGTCGCAACAGACTCCGAATTGGGCGACATCTTCATGCGGGCGTTCCTCCTGCGCAGGCTGGCGCTGATCAGCCAGGGGTTCGGCGATGTTGTGCTGTTGGGCTCTCGCCACTCCGCCGACACCTTGCGTCTGCGCGAGTTCCTCACCCGCAACAACCATCCTTATTCTTATGTCGACCTCGATACGGACAAAACGTCGCAAGAGCTGCTGGATCGTTTCCAAGTCAAACTGACCGAGATTCCGGTCGTCATCTGCAGCGGCCAAAGGGTGTTGCGCAATCCCAGCAATCACGAACTGGCTGATTGCCTGGGATTGAACGTCAGTGTCGATCCGACGCAAGTACGTGATCTGATCATCGTGGGAGCGGGCCCGTCTGGACTCGCCGCCGCGGTCTACGCGGCGTCCGAAGGCCTGGATGCTTTGGTGATCGAGGAAGAGTCGCCCGGCGGGCAGGCAGGATCGAGTTCGAGGATCGAGAATTATCTGGGATTTCCTACCGGTCTCTCCGGGCAGGAGTTGGCGGCGCGCGCCATCGCGCAGGCGCAGAAGTTCGGCGCGAAGATGCTGATAGCGCGCAAAGTGGTTCGATTGAATTGTGACCAGCGGCCGTATGAGATCGTCCTCGACGACGGAAGCGCGCTGGCGACGCGGGCGATCGTGATCGCGACAGGAGCGCAGTACAACAAGCTAAAAGTCGAGAACCTGGCGCAGTACGAGGGCAAGGGGATCTACTACGGCGCCACGTTCATCGAATCGCAACTGTGCCAGGGCGAAGACGTGATCGTGGTGGGAGGCGGAAATTCCGCGGGACAGGCATCCATCTATCTTGCGCAGTCCGCACGCAAGGTCCACATGCTGGTGCGATCGGGAAATCTCTCTGACACCATGTCGCGCTATCTGATCCATAGGATCGCTGAGAATCCCGCCATCGAGCTTCATCTCAATACCGAGATCGTGAGTCTGAGCGGCGAAGATGCGCTAGAACAAGTCGGCTGGCGGGATAAGTTGAGCGGTAAGACTTCGACGCACGATATCCGGCACGTCTTCGTGATGGCCGGAGCGTCGCCGCGGACGGAGTGGCTGCAAGGCTGCATCGCGCTCGACGAGCGCGGCTTCATCTATACCGGCCGGGAGTTGGATGCTTCCGCCGGAGTGGTCCCGCCCGCGCCGTGGCCGGTGAGCCGCCTGCCGCTGATGCTGGAGACCAGTCTCCCCGGCGTCTTCGCCGTCGGTGACGTCCGCTCCAGCAGCGTGAAACGCGTTGCTTCGGCGGTTGGCGAAGGTTCGATCGCAATCCACCTGGTACATAAGGCGCTGGAAGAGTTGTGACGATCGGCCGTCGCGCAGAAAAAGGCGCAGCCCGTCTGGCTGCGCCGTTAAAAGCAAAGAACAGCTTACATCTGCATCCTCACTGACGGCATTCGTAGACTTCCACATCGTCAACGTACCAGCCGCGATCCGTTCCATTACAGAAATCGGTAGCAAAGCGGAAGCGGAACTGGACCATCTTGTCGGTATCCTGTGCCAGATAGGTTGAGAGGTCGGCGCGGGACTCGGAGTAGGCCAAGTTCGGAAAACTCCCAGGCTCGCGATAGCCGGTAAAAACCTGCCGGCTGGTCGGCGTCCAGTTGGGCGCCGTTGAGTCCAGGCTCATGCTTCCGTTGTAGCTATTGAGCGTGAAGTCGCGGCTCTCCACCTTCGTCCACGTACCATTGATGTTGACCTCTAGGATTCCGCCGTCGTACCCACCCTCAGTGAAGAAGTCATGCAAGAAGCGGATCACCGGCGCGGTGGAGCCGCCGAGGTTGACGACTGGCGACACCAGATAGAGGTCGGAGGTGTAGTCGCCACTGCTGCAGCTGGTGAGTTCGTCATTGGCGCGCCACGCATGCGTGCCGCTGGCGACGAAGTCTGACGCTACCTGCCATTGCTGGCCGGTGTAGAGAGACTGATCCAGGCCCGTCGTCCAGCCGGTATTGCCTTCCTGATCGTCAGCAAAGAGGGACACGGCATTTCCGGTGGAGCACTTAGCAGGCGCGGGAGCGGGTGCGACACCGGCGCACGCCGGCCCATTCAGCTTCACTACTTTCAAGGCATTCTCCACCTGGGCGCAGTGCGCTTTGCTGATCTTCTCGCTGGAAAATCCGCCACCACTTTCCGGATCGGGATCACGCAGACGTTTATTACGCAGGTCACGACAGGACGCGAGCAGGGCTTCGTGATCATCCGCAAAGCTGGAGTAAACGCCTAGATAAGCAGTGTTGGCGCGGTACTCGATCGCAGATGCGCGCGTTAACCCAATGCCCTGGACCGTGAGGCCATTGTCGGTACCGCCGTCCACCATCCAGGCATAAGCTCGATTGGGAACGCCACTATTGGTATGCACGCCACCGTTATCGCCTGCAGCGCAGGAATAGTTGGGATCGTCAGTGGACTTAGGATCTCCCCACACGGCGCTGGGATCATACATATTACGCAGACCCACGCCCGGAGCGATACCTTCGCCGATCAGCCAGCGGCTACCCGGCTCATTCTCCGAAGTATTCAGCAGGTCGATGGTTTCGCCAAAGATGTCGGAAAAGCTCTCGTTCAGAGCGCCCGGCTGGTAGGCATAAACAAGGTTGGAGCTAAATTCAGTGACGCCATGGGAGATCTCGTGCCCGGCTACGTCATCGTGCGGAAACGCGGTGCAATACGTCATCACGCTGCCGTTCCAAAAGGCATTAGGGCAGATGCTGCTGAAATAGTGCACGTAGGACTTCAGTGGGAGACCTTTGTTGTCTACGCTATCGCGACGGAAGGCGTTCCAATAGAAGTTGTAAGTGTCACCCGAGTAAGTGAAGGCGTTGTCGCAATCCGGTTCGTTGGACGGCGGATCGGTTTCAAAGCGACAGCGGACGCCAAGACTGTAGTCCGACTGCTCCAGCATGTTGTAGTTTTGGCGCTGGCGCGAATCCATGATGCCTTCGAAGATCTCGATGATGTCGCCGCGCATGGCATCCACGGTGACAAACTTGCGGATGCCGGGTCCGGTCACTGTCGTGCTCCAAGCTAGGAACTGCTGACCGAATGTGTCCTGTGCGAGCCCAGCTTTGCTGACTCCGAGCACCGGACTTGAAGCGCTAAGGACTTGCGATCCCACCCCGGCGAGCGCGGCGACCGCCGAAAGAGCCTTGCTCGTCGCCTGTGTCGCGGATATTGCGGGAGTGCTGGGCACTTTGACGCCAGGAACAATAGTACCGTTGATCGCGGTGACGTTGCCCGTGGGATCGAAGTGCACGGTCAAGGTTGCGTTGAAGACGGAGAGCGAGCGGTAGCGCTGCGCCATGCGGACATCCGTGCCGGCTTCGTTAGTGGCCACACTGGCCACAGTCAGCTGCTGACGTGCAGCAGTGACGCCAAAGACTCCACCATACTGATCGAAGAATCCGTAGGCCTTGTCGGCAAGGGTCGCATAGGACCCTGAAACCGGGATAACGGCATCATTGCTAGCCCGCACGAAGCTAGCCGCGCCAGTGCCGGTTGAGAACCGGATGGAGACGTTACCGCCGGTGGCTTGTTTCAAACGATTTGCTGCGGCGGAAGGTGAGTCGGCAAGCGCGAACGGAGTAAGCGATGTGAATGCAACCAGTAGCAGGTGACCAAAGCGGAAGGACATTCTTTTTCCTCCTGGATGTCCGCAGGACGCGGATTGAATTTTGACCCTCGGGTCAGGAACAGGCCGGCCGGGAAGTACTCAGGCAGTAGCACCACTACTAGTTGCATGGAGAGCTCTGCGGGTTGCCTAGCGCCATCTTGAACCGAGCAAAGGCTGGATCCCCCTTCCGCTTGGAGGAGCGGCCAACTCTCGCCTGCTTTTCTGATTCCAAAGCAACCCAGTAAGAACCCTCATTTTTTTCCAGGCATGTTCAACGTGAAGGCCAGCACGAAGTGGTTTCGCGTTTGGCCCACCCGTGAACTCATGCCGAGATTGATCACCCCTTAACCGGCCCAAAAAATCAGCCAAGGAGATATGCATGCAGCGAACTTTGATCAGCAGCGTATTCGTATTGATCGTTGCCCTTGCCGGATTTGCCCAGAGCAGCGGTGTGAAGACGGACAGAAAAATCAGCGATATCATCGCCAACGTAGATCCAGCCCGCATCCAGAACACGGACGTCACCCTCCAGAACTTCCGAACCCGGCACTCATGCTCGGATGAGATCGAGCCGGGGCACGGCGTTACTGCCGCCCGCGAATTCATCTTCAACCAGTACAGCGCTCTTGGTCTTCAGGTAAGGCGGGATCCGTTTTTGCACACCTCTTGCCCGACCGCGCCTACCTTCAACGTGATCGCATGGATACCCGGGAAACACCATCCCAACCAACTGGTGATCATCGGCGGGCACTACGATTCGCGCACTATCGACGTGACCGATTCCGTGAATGACGCACCGGGAGGCAACGACTCCGGCGGGCAGACTTCCGTGGTCCTGGAGATAGCACGCGTACTCGCCGGACAGAGGTTTGATTCCACCATCGTCTTCATGTCGTTCTCGGGCGAGGAACAGGGACTCTTCGGCTCCGGCTCCATCGCGGCTAATCTGACGCGCTACTTCACCAACCCGCAAGTGATCGCGATGCTCAACACCGACATCCCGGGTGGAGACAGCGTTGCGAATACCCCCGCTGATCTGCAGAAATTCCGCCTCTACTCCCCGGGGATCCCGCGCGAGCGCGCCAGCAGCGCTCCTGACGGCACCTCCGACAACACCTCGCCTTCCCGCGGCGTGATGCGCTACGTGGGGACATGGGGCGGCGCTTATGTGCCTAATTTCACCATGCTTCCCAAGCTGCGTGAAGACCGGCCGGGACGCGGAAGTGATCACTCCTCGTTCATCAGCAACGGCTATCCTGCCGTCCGTATCATGGAGACCTTTGAGTGCTCGCCATCGCCGGTGGATAACAGCTGCGGTGCGATCCCATGCCCTCCTCCGGCGAATGTACCGGCGAGTTGTAAGGACTTTACGACCTCTCACCAGCATGCTCCCGGCGACCGGAACGAGTTCATCACGCCCAGCTACGCGGCGCGCATCGCGCAAGTGATGGCGGCCACCGCCGCAAGCCTGGCGCGTGCTCCGGGAGCGCCCCAGAATTTCACCGCGACGGGGAACGCGTTGCAGGGCGTGAGCGTTAATTTCGCCGGACCGGATGGCGACGAAGTGGACCACTTCGTGGTGGCTGCGCGCTCGACCAATGAGAACTTCTATCGCCAGCGCATAACCATCTCGAAAGGAAAGCCTATCCTCCTGACGCCACAGGCGCTGGGACTGAACCCCGGCGACAACTTCTTCATCTCCGTCGCGTCGGTGAACGATCGGGGACAGGAGTCGTTGTTTGCCTATCCGGAAGTGCGCTGCGATTCAACCAGCTGCGCCGTCCCGGCAAATCACTAGCTAAAACAGAACGGGAGAAGAAAGCCTTCTCCCGTTCTTTCTTCCAGAATCCTATCTTGTAAACACCGCATCCACAGTCTGAATGAAGCACGCCTTCGACGACGCAATTGTCCGTTCTGGTCGACCCGCGGTCGGATGCCGGCCGGGTAGCGAAGGGTGGATCCTTGCTGCGACCATTCTCGGCTCAAGCATGGCATTCATCGACGGCACGGTGACGAATGTCGCTTTGCCAGCACTGCAAGGGAATTTTCACGCAACCGTCGTGGAGGTGCAGTGGGTGGTCGAATCGTACGGCTTGTTTCTTTCCGCGCTTATCTTGACCGGCGGTGCCCTTGGCGATTCCTACGGCAGGCGACTGATGTTCTTGTCAGGGGTAGGGTTGTTTACCGCCGCCTCCATCGGGTGCGGTCTCTCATCCAGCATCGCGCAGTTGATCGTCGCGCGTTCCATCCAAGGGGTCGGTGCTGCGTTTTTAGTGCCCGGCAGCCTCGCCATCATCGGCGCTACTTTTGGCGACAGCACACGCGGTCGGGCCATTGGCACGTGGTCCGGCTTCACCGCCATCACCACAGCGGTCGGTCCCGTCCTAGGTGGTTGGCTCATCGAACATGCATCATGGCGATGGGTCTTCTTTATTAATGTCCCATTGGGCGCCGCGGTGGTTTGGCTTTCGCTCAAGCACATCCCCGAAAGCCGTAATCCGAAGTCGACAGCTGTGGATTGGTGGGGAGCGTTGACTGCGACCGTTGCCCTTGCGGGACTGGTATACGGATTCATTGAGTCGTCCAAATTGGGATGGCGCAATCCTCTGGTGATCGGAAGCTTGGCATTGGGTCTGGCGTGTTTATTTGGATTCGTTGCAGTGGAGCAACGGGCAAAGTCACCGTTGGTGCCGCCCACCTTATTCAAGTCGCGTGTGTTCACAGGCGCGAACCTGCTGACTCTGCTGCTCTATTCGGCGCTGGGAATCTTCTTTTTCCTGTTTCCTTTGAACCTGATCCAGGTTCAAGGTTATTCCGCCACCGCGACGGGCGCCGCTGCGATGCCAATGATCCTCTCCTTGTTCTTTCTCTCGCGTTGGTCGGGAGGGTTAGTCTCGCGGTTCGGCGCACGGACACCACTCGTCGTCGGCCCTCTTATCGTCACCGTCGGCTTCCTTCTTTTTGCAGTGTTCGCGCCGGGTGGTAGTTACTGGCAGACCCTGATGCCGGCGTTCAGCGTACTGGGCTTCGGAATGGCCATTACGATCGCCCCTTTAACCACGGTGGTCATGGGCTCGGTCGACCGAGGTTACGCCGGGACGGCTTCCGGGATCAACAATGCAGTCGCGCGAGTCGGAGGCGTGCTGGCAGTGGCCGTGCTCGGCATCGTGATGGTCACCGCGTTCAGTCATCATCTGCATCGCTCGCTGCCGCGCCTACACCTCTCTCCCGCACTACTGAATTACATTGACGCCAACAAGATCAGACTTGCAGGGCTTGAACTCTCCAATCTGGATCCTGCGACGGCATCTGTGGTCCACGCCGCCATTGACCAGGCATTCGTCTCCGGCTTTCGCCTTGTGATGCTGATCTGTGCTGGTCTCGCTGTTGCAAGTAGTGCGGTGGCTGCCGTGATGATTTCAGCAAAAATGCAGAAAGGCTAATTGGTTTTGAAGCGATGTTTGTCGATCTTCAGCGACTTGATCTTGGAGTCCAGAGTTGATTGGGGAACGCCGAGTTTGGCTGCGGCACCTGACGGCCCGGACACCCTACCGCCGCTTTCGGTCAAGGCAGCCTCGATCATCTGTCGTTCCTGGGACACGAGCTTATCGGCAAGCGGCTGGGTTGGCGATCCCGCGAGTACTGGCTGCCGGGAGAGCCAGCTGTCGTCTACCGAGAAGGTCTCCGTATCACAAACGATGACGGAGCGTTCGACGATGTTCTGCAGTTCGCGAATATTTCCTGGCCAGGCGTATGACTGAAGCCGATCGAGCGTGTGCTTACTTATTTCCCCTATTTTCTTGCCCGTCTTGCTGGCATAGCGATCGATGAAGTACTCGACCAGCACGGGAATGTCTTCCTTCCGCTGGCGTAGGGCAGGGATCTCTATAGGGAAGACGTTGAGCCGGTAGAAAAGGTCGCTGCGGAAGCCACCCGATTCGACGGCCGCCTGCAAGTCGCGATTGGTGGCAGCGATGACCCGCACGTCGGCGGGGATAGAGCGGTTTCCACCCACGCGCTCATACTCGCGCTCCTGCAGCACCCGCAACAAGGCGATTTGGGTCTCCGCGGGAAGTTCGCCGATCTCGTCGAGGAAGATGGTGCCGCCTTCCGCCAGTTCAAAGCGCCCGAGGCGCCGCTGGGTCGCCCCGGTGAAAGCGCCTTTCTCGTGACCGAACAATTCCGAAGCGATCAAGTCACGAGGAACAGCCGCGCAGTTCACGCTCACAAATGCGCGAGCGGACCTTTCGGAGCCCTTGTGGATGGCACGCGCGATCAACTCCTTCCCCGTCCCGGTCTCCCCAGTGATCAGCACAGTCGACTCCGTAGGCGCAACCTTGGAGACGCGCAACAGCACCGCCTGCAGCGGAGCCGACGAGCCGACGATCTCTTCGAACATCAAGGTGCTGTCGATCTCTTCGCGCAGCGCAACGTTCTCGAGTTGGAGTCTCTCTTCCGCCTGTTTGCGGTCATGGATGTCGATTCCTGAGATGTACCAGCGGACGATCTGCCCCTGGTGGTCGCGTACCGGATTGAAACGGATCAGGAACCAGCGAAACTGCCCATCTTTGCGGCGAGCGCGCCCTTCCATCTGATAGGCCTCTCCCCGCGCAAATGCCGCTTCCATTTCGCGAACAACTCTCTCCACGTCCTCGGGGTGCAAGGCCTTAGAGGGAAAATCGGCGGAATGTAAGTCTTTCATGGCCATTCCGTAGTACTGGAGAACGCTCTGGTTGGCGTAAAGACGAGTGCCGTCGGGAGCACTGACGATGATGTGCTCCGGAACGAGGTCGATGATCTGCCGAAGTTCACGTTCATCCTGCCGGATCTTCTCTTCAGCCTGCCTGCGCTTGGTAACATCCATCACCGCTCCAACAAACTCGAGGCCGCGCGACTCGTTCCCTAAGGAATGAGCCACCACGTGGACATACTTGACGGAACCATCCGGCATCAACAAGCGATATTCGTGCTCAAAATCCTTTCCGTCCTTGGCGCGCTCGATCGTCTGCTGTACGGGGGCAGCATCTTCCGGATGAACCCGTTGGAGGACGAGCTCCAAAGTCGGCTTCGTCCCGCGGTCATATTGGAAGATGCGAAAGGTTTCATCTGACCAGATGATCTCGCCAGTGGGAACTCTCCAGCCGAAACTGCCGGTATGACTGAGGCCTTGAGCTTCCGCCAAGTACGCTTCGCTTTGCTGCAACTTCGCTTCCTTCATTTCCAAGGCCTGGGCAGCAAAGCGCTTATCCATCGAGGACGTCAGCAGAGCCAGCCCGAGAACAATAAAGGTGACGGCGGTGATTCCGGCGGTGCCAAGTGTGGAGATGCTTATCGCATGCGACAGGTCCATCGGCACGGCGGTCGAAGTGAAGCTGGCAGCGGCCATGCCGGAGTAATGCATGACCGGGATCGCGACGCCCATCACGACGGCTCCGGCTGACTTCTCCCAGCCGACACCGTTTTTCTCGTCCCGGAAATGAAAGGTGATCCAAAGCGCGGCGAGAGAGATCAGAACCGCGAGCACGACGGACAGGGCGACGAGAAAAGAATCAAATCGGCATGTGGCGGGCAAACGCATGGCGTCCATGCCGATGTAATGCATGCCCGCAATACCCGCTCCCATCAGGACACTTCCGGCGAGCGCCCGGAACACACCCATTTTCTGCCGGCTCACTACTCCCAAGGCGACGGCCGAAGCGAGAATGGCCGCGAGCAGTGATAACAGAACGGTCGGCCAATGGTAGGCCACGGGAATGGGCAGGATGAACGCGAGCATCCCGATGTAGTGCATGGACCAGATGCCCGTCCCCATCGCGGCGGCTCCGCCCAGCAGCCAAGCCATGCGAGTCCAACCGCTGGCTGCCGTTACACGACCCGCAAGATCCAAAGCAGCATACGACGCAAAGATGGCAATGAACACCGAAAGCGCAACAAGCGCGTCGTTGTATGAGCCGATCAAGTTCGGGGTAGCCATGTGGCTCCATCCAGATGCCACGCGGAACAGTTGCGCCGCACTTCAATCAAGCGTGCTTAGGCTCTGGATTATGCGCCCGCCCACTAGTCGCTTGCAACGGGGCGACGATCCGCAACAAAGGGGCATCCTGTGCCTGAAGCTGAGACGGAGATTCCTGTGGAACTCATTTGATTTGATTGGTGGCGGCGGGAGGACTCGAACTTGAGCCGGTCTGCGGGCGTGAGCGAAGCGAACGACCTTAGACCCCTTCGGATTCCTCCTGAAATCCAGTGCAGGTCGCCTCGGAGCAATGATGCTGACGAAAGCAATGTCTTTGCTCAACGTGAGCAACTTGATACTCAGGCTCGAAACGGCTTCACTGAGGTCTATCTCGGTATCCAAAGTGCTTCACTTTCAAGTAGCTCTGCTTCTTGTTCCGAGTCGCGACATGGCAGACACGGGAGGAACTGACCCATGAAATGGATCGCCGCTCTCCTTCTTCTTCTCCTCCTTTCTGCAAATGTGAGTCTGGCCCAGCAGAATCAGCCACGCACCATTTCCCAACCAGACGGTCCGCAATCGGTCCGCTTCGAGCCGAATCGGGGCCAGGTGGTCTCTCGATACCGTTACCTGGCTCGAGGACGCGGCTACGGAATTTACCTCTCTGACACAGAATTATTGTTGCGCGTTCATCGCAACCGACAAGTCGGCGTGCTTCGAATGCAAATGGAGGATGCCCATCCGGTGTCGATCACCGCCGAAGCACCGCTCGGTGAGATGGTGAACTATGTAATGAGAAAGGATGTGATCGGCAATGTGCCACGCTTCCAACGAGTCCGTTACGCGGACGTCTACCCCGGCATCGATCTCATTTATTACGAAAACAAAGGACAACTTGAGTACGACTTTGTGTTGCAACCTGGCTCCGACCCACGAGCAATCGCCATTACATTGAAGAGCGCCGGAATCAAGGTCAATCGCTCGGGAGATCTGCTGGTCCGATCAGGAGTTGCGTGGACGCTCTGGAAGAGGCCCAATGCATATCAGATCGCAGGCGGAAAGCGGAAGACGGTGGCAGCCAGCTATGTCATTGACCATGAGAGCATTGGTTTTCATGTAGGCAGGTACGACCATAGTCGTGAGCTGGTCATCGATCCGGTGCTGGTATTCTCGACCTATCTCGGCGGCAGCAAAGGGGTAGATGATCCGGCTCAGATCGATGGGGGCGATGACGAGGTACAAGTTATCGCCTCCGACTCTGCCGGAAACGTGTATGTCGCTGGACAAACGAATAGCGTCGATTTTCCAACGACACCAGGGACTCTTGAACCGGCATCCCCCTTGCCGGCGACATGCAGTCCAGGTGTTACGGGCGACCTCGCGGTTTTCATAACTAAGCTGAGTCC
>Ga0137403_10001257_pt1 | contig 31982 bp, 29 predicted proteins | sample CZOMad2_1_16fung_FD_122057 | JGI IMG/M metagenome (GOLD analysis project Ga0137403, IMG submission 122057) | Vadose zone soil fungal communities from Angelo Coast Range Reserve, California, USA - CZOMad2_1_16fungal (Hybrid Assembly) | ecosystem: Environmental > Terrestrial > Soil > Vadose zone... | reverse complement strand
CCTCGGAGACGCGGGGCCGGCTCGACGGCGCCCGCTTCACCCGCGTCTTGGGCCCCCGGGTGATGGCCACCTTGCCGGTGCGCACGACCTCCTGGATGCCGATGGGCCGCAGCAGCTCGATCAGCGCCTCCACCTTGCCCTCGTCGCCGGTGGCCTCCAGCACGAACGATATCGGCGTGACGTCGATGACCCGGGCCCGGAAGATGTCGGCCGTCCGCAAGATCTCGGCGCGATGCTGGGGCTCGGCGTTGACGCGGATCAGCACCAGCTCGCGCTCGACGTGGCTGTCGTCGGTGAGGTCGTTGACCTTGATGACGTCGATCAGCTTGTGCAGCTGCTTGGTCACCTGCTCGATCACGAACTCGTCGCCGGTGACCACGATGGTCATGCGGGACACGCTGGCGTCGAGCGTCTCCCCCACCGACAGGCTCTCGATGTTGTAGCCGCGAGCCGAGAACAACCCGGCCACCCGGGACAGCACGCCGAACTTGTTCTCGACGAGGACCGAGATCGTGTGCTTGCGCGGCTCGCCCCCGTTGCCGTTCATCTAGAAGCCCGTCTGCGACTTCTCCGCCTTCTCGCGGGTCTCGCGGGACGGCGGGGCCAGGATCATGTCGGTGTTGGCGCCGCCGGCCGGCACCATGGGGAACACGCACTCGTCTTTGTCCACGATCACGTCGAGGATGACGGGCGCCGGCGTGCTCAGCATCTTCTCGATGGCCGGCACGACCTCGCTGGGCTTGGAGACGCGCAGACCGACGCAGCCGTAGGCCTCGGCCAGCTTCACCCAGTCGGGGATCTGCGGCAGGTCGATCGCGCAGTAGCGCTCCTTGTAGATGATGCGCTGCCACTGCCGCACCATGCCGTGGCCGGCGTTGTTGATGATGACCGTCTTCACCGGCAGGTGCTCGGCGAAGCAAGTGGCCATCTCCTGGCTGTTCATCTGGAAGGAGCCGTCCCCGTCGATGTTGATGACCTGCCTGCCCGGATGGGCCGCCTGCACGCCCATCGCCGTGGGCAGGCCGTAGCCCATCGTGCCGAGCCCGCCCGAGGTGAACCACGCCCGGGGGTGGGTGAACTTGTAGTACTGGGCGGCCCACATCTGGTGCTGGCCCACGCCGGTGACGATCATCGCCTCGCCGCGGGTGAGGTTGGAGATCTCCTGGATGACGTACTGCGGCTTGATGACGTCGTCGCTCCACTCGTAGCGCAGCGGCTCGGCGCTCCTCCACGCGGCGATCTGGGCGTGCCAGGCCGCCAGCCCCTCGCGGGCGGCGGCGTCCACCTGCTCCTGCTTGACGGCCTCGACCAGCGCGCGCAGCACGCGCCGGCAGTCGCCCACGATCGGCACGTCGACCTTGATGTTCTTGGAGATCGACGAGGGGTCGATGTCGATGTGGATGATCTCGGCGTGGGGAGCGAAGGCGTCGACGCGGCCGGTCACCCGGTCGTCGAAGCGGGCCCCCACCGCCACCAGCACGTCGGAGTGGTGCACGGCCATGTTGGCGTAGTAGGTGCCGTGCATGCCGAGCATCTCGAGGCTGAGGGGATGCGCGGAGGGGAACGCCCCCAGCCCCATCAGCGTCGTGGTCACCGGAATCTGGGTCAGCTCGGCCAGCTCCCGCAACTCGGCATAGGCGTCGGCCGAGATGACGCCGCCGCCGACGTAGAGCACCGGCCTCTTCGCGCGCACCATGGCCCGGGCCGCCCGCTTGATCTGACCCGGATGCCCGTCGTAGTTCGGGTTGTAGGAGCGCATCGTGACCTTCTCGGGCCAGATGAGCTCCGTCTCCTTCACCAGGATGTCCTTGGGCAGATCGACGTGCACCGGCCCCGGCCGCCCGCTGACGGCGATGTGGAACGCCTCCCGGATGATCGGCCCCAGGTCCTTGCCGTCCTTGACCAGGAAGTTGTGCTTGGTGGCCGAGCGGGTGAGGCCGACGTTGTCGGCCTCCTGGAAGGCGTCGTTGCCGATCAGGTGCGTCGGCACCTGGCCGGTGAGGGCCACGATCGGAATCGAATCCATCAGGGCGTCTTGCAGCGCGGTCACCAGATTCGTACAGGCGGGCCCCGAGGTGACCAGGCACACCCCGACCTTGCCGGTCGCCCGCGCGTAGCCCTCGGCCGCGTGGCCGGCGGCCGCCTCCTGGCGCACGAGGATGTGGCGCAGCCCCTCGAAGTCGTAGAGCGCGTCGTAGATCGGCAGCACGGCGCCCCCGGGAAGGCCGAAGATGAGGTCGACGCCCTCCCGTTTCAAGCACTCCAGCACGACCCTGGCCCCTGGCTGTTTCACGCTGTCCCCCTCACGGCATCCCGCCGCTACGCGCTCGGCGCTCCCTCGGCCGACGCCTCGCGGGCACGGATGCGGGCCTGCGCGGCGCTCAGTCGGGCGATCGGGATCGAGAACGGCGAGCACGATACGTAGGTCATGCCCACCTTGTGGCAGAACTCGACCGACGACGGCTCGCCGCCGTGCTCGCCGCAGATGCCCACCTTGAGGTCGGAGCGCGTCCGCCGCCCGCGCTCGATGCCGATCTTGATGAGCTCGCCGACGCCCTCCTGGTCGAGCACCGAGAAGGGATCGTGTTGCAGCAGCCCCTTCTGCAGGTAGTCGGGCAGGAACTTGGCGACGTCATCGCGGCTGTAGCCGAACGTCATCTGGGTGAGGTCGTTGGTGCCGAACGAGAAGAACTCGGCGTCCTGGGCGATCTTGTCGGCGATGAGCGCGGCGCGCGGCACCTCGATCATGGTGCCGATCGTGTAGCGCACGGCCACACCCTTCTCGGCGACGATCCCGTCGGCGATCTCTTTCGTCTGCTTGTAGGTCACCTTCATCTCGCCGACGGTGCCGGTCAGGGGGATCATGATCTCCGGCTCCACCCGCCCGCCCTGCTCGGCCACCGTGCAGGCGGCCTCCATGATGGCGCGCACCTGCATGCCGTAGATCTTCGGCGAGGTGATGCCGAGCCGGCAGCCGCGGTGGCCGAGCATCGGATTGGCCTCGCGCAGCGAGTCGATCTTGGCGAGCTTCTCGTCGAGGGCCGCCTTGCGCGCGGGGTTGATCTCGAGCGCGTCCAGGCGGGCGCGCTCCTCGATCATCTCGCGGTACTCCTTCGGATTCGCGAGGAACTCATGCAGCGGTGGGTCCAGCAGCCGGATGGTCACCGGCAGGCCGTCCATGGCGCGGAAAATCCCGATGAAGTCCTCCCGCTGGAAGGGCAGGAGCTTGTCGAGCGCGACCTGCTGTGACAGCGGATCGGAGGCCATGATCATGTCGCGCACGATCGGGATGCGGTCGGCGGCGAAGAACATGTGCTCGGTGCGCACGAGCCCGATGCCCTCGGCGCCGAACTCGCGGGCGCGCGCCGCGTCCTCTGGGGTGTCGGCGTTGGCGCGCACGCCGAGCTTGCGGTAGCGGTCGGCCCACCCGAGAAACTCCTGAGCGGAGCCGCTGACCTCGGGCGTGGTCCGCTCGACCGCGTCGAGGATCACTTCGCCCGTCTCGCCGTCGATGGCGATCACGTCGCCCTCGCGCACCATGCGCCCGCCCGCCTCGAACACGCGCCGCTCCTCGTGCACGACGAGGGCGTTCGCGCCCACGATGCACGGCTTGCCCATGCCGACCGCCACCACCGCCGCGTGCGAGGTCCGCCCGCCGCGCGCGGTCACGATGCCCTCCGCCGCGTACATGCCCGCCACGTCCTCGGGCGAGGTCTCGGGCCGCACCAGGATCACCTGCTGGCCGTTCTTCGCCAGCTCCACGGCGCGATCGGCATCGAAGACGACCTGGCCGACGGCCCCGCCCGGTGCCGCGGGCAGGCCGCGCGCGAGGAGCCGCCCGCCGTCGAGTGCGCGCTGCTTGTCGCGCGGGTCGAGCAACGGCACGAAGAGCTTGGCGAGGTCGCGCGGATTCACGCGCAAGAGCGCGGTGTGCTGGTCGATGACAGCCTCGTGCACGAGGTCCACCGCCACCCTCACCGCCGCCGCCGCCGAGCGCTTGCCGGCGCGCGTCTGCAGCAGGTAGAGCTTGCCCTCCTGGATCGTGAACTCGACGTCCTGCATGTCCTTGTAGTGGCGTTCGAGGCGGCCGGCGATGGCGAGCAGCTCGTCGTAGATCTCGGGCATCCGGCGCTTGAGATCGTCGATGTGCTCCGGCGTGCGGATGCCGGCCACCACGTCTTCGCCCTGGGCATTGGCAAGGAACTCGGCGTAGAAGCGGCGCTCGCCCGTGCGCGGGTCGCGCGTGAAGCCGACGCCGGTGCCCGAGGTGTCGCCGAGGTTGCCGAACACCATCGACATCACCGTCACGGCGGTGCCCCAGTCGGCCGGGATGTTGTTGATCCGGCGGTACTCGACGGCCTTCTTGCCGTACCAGGAGTCGAACACGGCGCGGACGGCCAGCTGGAGCTGCTCGCGCGGATCTTGAGGGAACGGCGCGTTGGTCCGCGCGGCGACGACGTCCTTGTAGGTCTGCACCAGTTTGTGCAGCTCGGCCGCCGGGATCTCCGGATCCGTCTTCACGCGGAGCCGCGCCTTGGTCGCCGTGAGGTGCTCCTCGAAAGCCTCGCGGCGGATACCGAGCACCACGTCGCCGAACATCGTGATGAAGCGGCGGTAGCAGTCCCACGCGAAGCGCTCGTTGCGCGTCCAGGCGGCGAGCCCGTCGACGGTCTCGTCGTTGAGGCCGAGATTGAGGACGGTCTCCATCATGCCGGGCATGGAGACGCGCGCGCCGGAGCGAACGGAGACGAGGAGCGGACGCTTGGGATCGCCGAGGGCCAGCCCCGCGTCGTGCTCGAGCTTCTCGAGGGCGCCGCTCGCCTGCGTCCACATGCCGTCGGGGAACGTGCGCGCCGTCCGGTTGTACGCCGCCCACGCCTGCGTGGTGATCGTGAAGCCCGGCGGCACCCCAATCCCGAGATTGGTCATCTCGGCGAGCTCACAGCCTTTGCCGCCGAGAAGGTTGCGCATGACGGACGAGCCTTCCGCCTTGCCTGAGCCAAACGAGTAGACGTACTTGATCGTCGCCATAGGGCGCCCTGTCTCCGTCGATGGACGAGGGAAAAAGTCTTTCAATTCTATTGGATACCGAACACCGATGTCAACGTTTCCCGCCCCTCCTGGCCCGACCCTCCCAACGACAAACAAATGGGGCCACGGGTCGGCAACCCGTGGCCCCTGATTTTCTTTCAGCCACGGGCTTGCTCCTGCCCGTGGCGTCCCGCGCTCGATTAGGTCGCGGACGCTCCGGGCAGGCCCGGCAGGACGAGAATCAGTCCCAGCGACAGCGTCCGCAGCGTCAGCGTCATAGCCCGCGCAGTATAGCCAGCGCGCTCGGGCCGCGTCAAGGCGTCTTTCCTCGTTCAGGCGTCTTTCCTCGTTCGCGCGGGGCCGTCGGACGCGCCTCGTCGTCTCCCAGCACGAGCCCCTCGACGGCCTGGAGGTGGTCGATCATCGCCTGGCGCGCCGCCGCATCGTCGCGCGCCCGAATCGCCGCGAGCAGACGCCGGTGGTCCTCGTGGGAGCGCGTGGGGCGCCCGGGGGTATTGAGCGACTCCTCCCGGCTCTGCCGCAGCAGGTCCATGACGGCGTGCGCGATGCGCGTGATGGCGCGGTTGTGCGAGGCGGCGCCGATGGCGGAGTGGAACTCGGCGTCCTGCTCGAGCCCGGTGCGGCCGGCCGCGACCTCTTTGGCCTGCTCCTCGAGGATCCGCTCCATCTCGTGCAGTTCCTCGGGCGTCGCCCGGCGTGCGGCCAGCGCGGCCAGCGCCGGCTCGATCATGCGCCGCGCCTCGAACAGCTCGCCGATCGCCTCGCGCTGCGAAGCCATCACCAGCGCGAGCGGCTCGATCAGCGACTCCACCGAGACCTCGCGCACGAACGTGCCTTCACCCGGCCGGATCTCCACCAGCCCCAGGCTCTCGAGCGCGCGCAGGGCCTCGCGGACCGACGTCCGGCTGACCACGAACTTCTCGGCGAGGTCGCGCTCCGGCGGCAGCTGGTCGCCGCTCTTGAGCCGGCCCTCGGCGATCATGGCCTTCACCTGTCGAACTATTTCCTGGTAGATCCGTGTGGACTTGATGGGGGCGATGCTCATCGCCTCGTCCCCCGTCGGGCCCCGGCGCCGCGCCTCATCCGCCATGTCAGACGTCCTCCGGCACCGCGGCGTGCGGACGCCGCGAGAGCCACCAGCCCAGCGCTGCCACCATCGCGCCCACCGCCACCGCCATCGGCAGCTTCAGCCCCTCGCTCGAGCCGCCGAGCCACCCACGGACCGCCCGGTCCTCGAAGACCATCTCCACCGCGACGTAGGCGAGGAACCCGCCGCCGAGCCAGACGATCCACGCCCAGCGGTTCATGAGCCTCGCGAGCAGCCCCGCGCCCCAGATCACGATGGGCAGCGAGAGCGCGATGCCGATGATCACGAGGACCATCTCGCCCTTGGCGGCGGCGGCGATGGCGAGCACGTTGTCGAGGCTCATCGTGATGTCGGCCACGATGATGATCCAGACCGCCTCCCACACCGACGAGCCGTGGCGCGCGCCGCCCGCCTCCGCGTCTTCCGGGCGCACGAGCCGCACCGCGATCCACAGCAGGAGCAGGCCACCGACCATCTGGAGCAACGGCACCCGCAGCAGCAGCGTGACGATCGCCACGAAGGCCACGCGCAGGGCGACCGCGCCCAGCGCCCCCCAGATCTGCCCCAGCACCCGCTGCTTCGGCGGCAGCGCTCGCACCGCGAGCGCGATCACGAGCGCGTTGTCGCCCGAGAGCAGGAGGTTCAGCACGCCGATGCCGAGCAGGCGGGCCCAGAACTCCGGCTCGAGCAGGAGCGCCATCGCCGGCTCAGGCTTCGGCGGGCGCGCTGGGCGTCGGCGGCAGGCCGCGCAGCCGACGCCACCAGGGCGTCAGGATCGGCATGAACAGGAAGAATAGCGCGGCGACGGTGATCACGCACGCGATCGGCCGGGTGAAGAACACGGTGAGCGAGCCCTGCGACATGATGAGGCTCTGGCGCAGCGCGTTCTCGGCGAGGTCACCCAGCACCAGCGCCAGCACGAGCGGCGCCAGCGGGTAGTCGAGCTTCTTGAAGACGTAGCCCACGACACCGAAGATCATCATGTACCAGACGTCGATCATGCTCGAGTGCACCGCGTAGGCGCCGACCGCGCAGACGACGACGATGAGCGGCGTCAGGATCGCGAAGGGGATCCGGAGGATCGCCGCGAAGAACGGCACGCCGGCCAGCACCATCAGGACGCCGATGATGTTGCCCGTGTACATGCTGGCGATGAGGCCCCAGACGAAGTCGGGCTTCTCCGTGAAGAGCAGCGGCCCCGGCTGCAGGCCCCAGATGATCAGGCCGCCCAGCATCACGGCCGCCGTGGGCGAGCCGGGGATGCCGAGCGTGATCATCGGCAGGATGGCGGCGACGCCCGCGGCGTGCGCGGCCGTCTCCGGCGCCACCACGCCTTCGAGCTCGCCCTTGCCGAAGCGCTCGGGGTGCTTGCTGAACCGCTTGGCGAACGCGTACGACATGAATGACGCCGGGGTGGCGCCGCCCGGCTTGAAGCCCATCCAGAAGCCGATGAACGCGCCGCGCACGAACGTGCGCGCGTAGCGCGGCAGGATCTTCCACGTCTGGAGCACGACCTTGAGGTTCATGCCCGTGGCGGCGCCGCGAAAGGTCAGCCCCTCCTCCACCGACAGGAGGATTTCTCCGATGCCGAAGAGACCGATCACCGCGATGATGAAGTCGAAGCCCTTCATCAGATCCGTGATCCCGAAGGTCATCCGCAGCTGCCCGGTGACGATGTCCAGGCCCACGGCCGCCAGGATGAACCCGAGCAGGATGGACACGAGCGACTTGAGCGGGTTGCCGCCGCCGAGCCCCACGAAGCTCGAGAACGTCAGGAGCTGGATGGCGAAGAACTCGGGCGGCCCGAAGCGCAGCGCGATCTCGGCCAGCAACGGGGCGAAGAGCGTGATGAGGACGATCGAGAAGAGCGCGCCGACGAACGAGGAGGTGAACGCCGCCGTCAGCGCCTGCCCGCCCTGCCCCTGGCGCGCCAGCGGATAGCCGTCGAAGGTCGTGGCCACCGACCACGGCTCGCCGGGGATGTTGAAGAGGATCGACGTGATGGCGCCGCCGAAGAGCGCGCCCCAGTACAGGGACGTCAACAAAATTATCGCGGAAGTCGGCGGCATCGTGAAGGTCAGGGGCAGCAGGATGGCCACGCCGTTGGCGCCGCCAAGCCCGGGCAGCACGCCGATGATGGTGCCGAGCGCGATGCCGACGACGGCGACGAACAGGTTGAAGGGGGTGACCGCGATCGAAAAGCCAAGGAGGAGGTTCTCGAGGCCCATCAGTATCCGAGCCAGGTCTCGAGCGGACCCTTGGGCATCGGCACCAGGAACCACTGCTCGAAGACCAGGAACGTCACGACAGGAATGCCGATGGAGATGAGCGCCACCGTGAGCCAGCGGTGGCGGCCGACCCAGCGCATGTAGAACGCGAGATAGAGCACGGAGGCGACGTAGAGCCCGAGGCCGGGAAGCACCGTCACATTGCCGAGCGTGACGCCACCGGTCACGGTCACCATGGCGATCGCCGGCCACAGCACCTGCATGACCGGCCGCAGCTGCTCGCGCGTGACGAACGGCTTGCCGGGACCGCGGCGCCACGCCTGGACGGCGATGGCGAGGGTGGCCGCGAGCAGCAGCGTGCCGAGCCAGAAGGGGAAGAAGCCGCTTTGGGGGCCGTCGCTGCCCCAGCCCGCGCCGAGGCGCAGCGAGTCGAAGACCGCGATCAGCCCGATGAGCAGCAGCAGCGCGGCGGTGACGAGGTCCGCCGTCCGCGTCATTGCTTGAGCAGGCCGCCCTTCGCCATCAGGTCACGGTGGAGCTTCTCGTTCTCCTCCACCCACTTCACGTACTCGGCGCCGCTGGTGAAGGCGGGCTTCAGCGCGTTGTCCTCGATGTACTTCTTCCAGTCCGGCGTCTCGGTGATCTTCTTCAGGAAGCCGACGTACCAGTCCACGGCCTCCTTCGGCATGTCCGGCGCGCCGAAGATCCCGCGCAGCATCAGGTAGTGGAGATCGGCGCCGACCGCTTCTTTGATGGTCGGGATGGACTTCCACTCACCAACGGGGATGCGCTCGGTGTCGAAGACGGCCAGCGGGCGAACGCGGTTGGCTTTCCAGTGGCTCACGCACTCGGCGGGGTTGTTCACGGTGGAGTCCACGTGATTGCCGACCAGATTCACGCAGACCTCGCCGCCGCCCTTGAACGGCACGTAGGTGAACTTCAGCCCCTGCGACTGCTCGAGCAGGATCGTGATGATCTGGTCTTCCTGCGCCGAGCCCGTGCCGCCCATCAAACACTGACCTTTCTCGCGTTCTTTGCAGTCATTAGATTTCACAGCGGCGAGGTATTCCTTGGCTGTCTTGAGGTCCTTCTTGTCCGGCCGGGTTGTGCTCACCCAGAGGATGAACTGGTCGAGCGCAAGCCGCGCGACCGGCGTCAGATCCTTCCAGGAGAACGGCACCCCGGTATGGAGCGGGGTCGTGAACAGGTTCGAGAGCGTGATGATGATGGTGTGCGCGTCACCCTTCTTGCCCTTCACGTGCAAGAAGCCCTCGGCGCCGGCGCCGCCCGACTTGTTGACGACGATGATCGGCCGTGGCGAGAGCTTGTGCTTCTCGGCGATGCCGTGGATGAGGCGGGCCATCTGGTCGGCGCCGCCGCCGGTGCCGGCCGGAACGACGAACTCGATGGGCTTGGTGGGCTCCCACGCGGAGGCGGGAGTCGTCAGGAGTGTTCCGGCCAGCAGCACCACGAGTGAAACGGACGTTGGTGTCCTCATCATCGGTGCCTCCCCCTTGAGGGCCCGAGACGGCTCAGCGGGGCGCGACGGTTGGGAGGCGGTGCGCCGGGCCGAATGCAAAACGGGGCCGGGCGCGCGTACGCGCCCGGCCCCGCTCTACCACGGACCGGCTCGTCACCGACCTCCGGTCTTACTTCACGTTCAACGCCGCCTGCGCGGCGTCCAGTTTTCGGAACGGTACGACGCCGGGAATCTCCCACTGGTCCCACTGCTGGTCGACCTTCTCCTGGAAGTAGGCGAGGTCTTCCTCGGTGAAGTGGGCGAACCGACCCTGCTTGAGCAGGTATTCCCGCACCGGCTTGCGCGGGCGGCCCTCGACGATCGCCTTGGTCTTGCCGTAGTACTTCACGACACCGTCCTCGACCTCGTAGAGCGGGAAGATGCCCGTCTCGATGGCGAGCTCGCCCAGCTCGTGGCTGAGCATCGGGTCGTAGTCCCAGCCCTTCGGGCAGGGGTCCAGCGAGTGGATGAAGGTCGGCCCCCCGATGGTCAGGGCGCGGCGGACCTTGTTCATCATCTCCACCGCGTACGAGGCGCACACCGTGGCCACGTACCGGCACTCGGGATGGCCGGCCGCCATCAGGCCGGCGACGTTCTTCTTCCACCGCTTGTGGATCAGCCGGTGCACCTTGCCGGGAGGGCTGAACGTGGTGTGAGCGCCGTACGGCGTCAACCCGGACAGCTGGATGTCGGTGTTGGCGTACGACTCGTTGTCGTACAGCAGGATCAGCGAGTTGTACTCCTTGTGCGTCAGCGTCGCAGAGATGGCGCCGAGCCCCATGTCGGCGCCGCCGCCGTCGCCGCAGAACGCGATGACGTTGATGGGCTCGGCCTTCATCTTGCCTTTTCGCATCAACGCCTTCAGGCCGGCCGCGGTTCCGAGCGCCGCCGACCCGGACGAGCCGAGCTGCGTGTGCATCCACGGCACCACCCAGGGCGTGGTGTAGTACGTCGTGTTCGCGACGTACATGCAGCCGGTCGAGCCGAGCACGATCGTGCGCGGACCCGCCGCCTTCACCATCAGCTTCATGACCAGGGCCGATTCGCAGCCCTGGCACGTCCGGTGGCCGGAGGTGAAGTACTCCTCGAGGGTGACCTTCTTGATCCCCCGGAACGGCTCGAGGACCTGGGTCGCGTTGCCGAACGTCGTCTCAGCCATGGCCGTCGTCTCCTATTCCCGCACGCCGAGCCAATGCGTCTTAGCGTCGGACTTGCCCGACTTCGCGGCCGCGTAGCACATGTCCACCGCCTTGTTCACGTCTTCCAGGGTGACCTCGCGGCCGCCAAGGCCGCAGATGAAGCTCAGCAGCGGTGGGCGCTTGTCGGCGTTGTAGAGCGAGGCGCGGATCTCGTTGGCCACCACGCCCGAGTGGAACGGCGAGCCGAAGGAGTAATCGCGGTCGATGACGCCGATGGCCTGCGCGCCCGACAGCGCCTTGGCCAGCCGCTCGAACGGGAACGGCCGGAACCAGCGCAGCCGGATCAGCCCCACCTTCTTGCCCTTGGCGCGCATCTCGCGGATGGCCACCTTGATCGGCAGCGAGATGGTGCCCATGCCGACCAGGATGATCTCGGCGTCGTCCGCCATGTACTCCTCGAACCACGGGTTCTCGGGCCCCCGCCCGAAGACGCGGCGGAAGTCGGCGTAGGCTTCCTCGATGACGCCCACAGCACGCTTCATCGCCTCGTCGTTCTGGCGGCGGATCTCGATGACCCAGTCCTCGTTCGCCTGCGGGGCGACCGTGATCGGGTTGTCCGGGTGCAGGAGCAGGTCGCCGCGGTCGTAGCGCGGCAGGTAACGATCCACCTTCTCCTTGGGCGGCACCATCGTGATGGCCTGGGAGTGGGTCAGGAACGCGCCGTCGGCCGAGATGGCCAGGGGCAGGAAGATGCGCCGGTCCTCGGCCACCCGATAGGCGATGAGCGTGGTGTCGAGCGCCTCCTGCGAGGTGTCGATCCAGCACAGCAACCAGCCGAGGTCGCGCACGACGAGCGCGTCGTTGTGCTCGACGCCGAAGGCGCCCGGATCGTCGAGCGCCCGGTTGCCGACGAGGCAGACCATCGGCACGCGCAGGGGCGGCGTGACCACCAGACACTCCATCGCGTACATCCAGCCCACGCCGGACGAGCCGCAGAACACGCGGGCGCCGACGGTGGAGGCGTGCTTCACGATCTCGAACTGGCTGTGCTCGCCCTCGGCCACGATGTACTCGGCGATCAGCTGGCCGTTGGCGATCTTCTTCGCGATCGCCTGCATGACGGTGTCGTACGGCCGGATCGGATACGCGGTGACGACATCGATGTCGGCCAGCGTCAGGGACTCGGCCACCGCCTCGCTCCCCGAGATCAGAAGCTCCTTGTCCTCGCTCGCGGCTTTCGTCGCAGTCACGGTCGCCATGTCGTCTCCTAGACCGTCTTGCGGGCGGCGTTCTCGCCCGGGATGCCGGCCGTGATCTCGATGCCGCCGCGGTCGAGGTCCTGCTTGATCTCCTCGTCGTACTGGCCGCGGAACCGGAAGCCGTGAGACCGCACCGTGGTCTTCTTGTCGCCGATCTTGGCGCCGAGCCAGGTCTTGTACGCCGTTTTGTCCTTGCGCCACATCTCCCACTGGCTGGCGTTGTCGTCGAAGGCGGACTCGTTGACCATCGTGATGCAGTTCTCGACGGGGCAGACAGCCTCGCACACGCCGCAGCCGCAGCAGGCCTCCATGTTGGCGTCGAAGGTGCCGTCGGGCATCACGTCGAAGACCGAGTCGGGGCACGCGATCCAGCAGAGGTTGCACTTCACGCAGGTGTCGAAGTCGATCACCGGACGCATCGTGCGCGTCGAGAACTTCTTGAAGTACGGGTTGCGCTCGGGCACGTAGCCCTGCCCACCCTCCTTCGGCTTGCCGATGGGAATGGCCGGGATGGTGACGCCCTCGCGCATCTCCCACCACTTGGGCATCTCGAACGCGTACGGGACGTCGGAATTGCCCTCGGTGAGCTTGACCTCGCGCGTCTCGATGCGGTCGAACGCCTTGCGCGCGGAGGCCACCTTGAGCTCCGAGCCCCACTCCATCTCCTTGATCGCCTCCGCGACGGCGTCGAGCGTCAGGAAGGACGGCGCGATCTTGGCGAGCGCGCCCAGGATGCGGACCTCCGTGTGGTCCTCTTTATAGACCCAGAGCCCGGAGAAGCTGGCCTTCGCCCGAATGAGCGACAGCTTGTAGGGCGCATCCTTCTTGTGGATGTCCTTCAGGAGCGCCTCGAACGGCTGGAGCGACGTCATCAACACGGTGCCGTTCGGCTCCGTGAGCCGGTTGATCGGCTGCAGTCCGTACCACGCCCACGACTCGACGCCCTTGGACAGCGTGTCGTCCACGCAGATGGTGACGTCCACGTGCTTGGGCTCGTAACGGGCCATGTTCTGCTCGAGCTCTTCCTTCGTGTCGGCGACGATCGCGAAGTCCTTGGCGGGGATCCCGTTGCGCTGCGGGCTGTCGCCGTAGCGGCCGAACGCGATGCCCCAGCGTTCCGACTTCCGCGCCGACAGCACGATGCCCCGCACGATGCGCGCCGCGAGATTCTTCTGAAAGATGCCCCGATAGACGACTTCGCAGATCAGCGCTGACATACGGCCTCCTGGGCGGTAGGTACTGGTCGGCTGGTCCGACCACACGATACGCCCAAGGCCCACCCCCCTGTCAAGTCGTTGTCAGAACGGCTCAATTTAGCGGTCGGTTACGCGACGCGCTTCAGAAACGCCTCGAGGGCGCCGGTGAACGCCTCCGGCTGCTCCAGATTCGACAGGTGGGAGGCCGGATCGAGCACCACCAGCTCCGAGCCCTTGATCTGCTGATTGATGGCCTGTGAGGCGGCGAGCGGCGTGCCCATGTCCTGGGCGCCGACGATGATGAGCGTCGGCAGCGTGATCGCCTTCAGCCGGTCGGTCAGATCGAGGGGCTTGATGGCATGACAGCAGCCGACGTAGCCCTTCGACGGCGTGCGCCGGATCATCGCGCGGACGGGCTCGACCACGTCCTTGCGCGTCTCGATGAACTTCGGCGTGAACCAGCGCGCGACCGTCGGCTCGACCATGGGCTCCATGCCCTTGGCCTCGACGGTGGCGATACGTTCGTCCCAGAGGTGCTTCATGTCGGCGGGGATCCGGCTCGACGTGTCGCACAGGCTCAGGCTCTGGAGCAATTCGGGCGACGAGAGCGCCAGCGTCTGCCCGATCATGCCGCCCATGGACAGCCCGATCCAGTGCGTGCGCGCGATGCCCAGCGCCTTCAACAACGCGCGCGCGTCCTCCGCGAGCTGGCTCAGCGTGTAGGCGCCGGCCGGCGCGTCCGTGCTGCCGTGACCGCGCGTGTCGTAGCGCAGCACGCGATAGCGTCGGGCGAGCGCCTTCGCCTGCGGATCCCACATCGACAGGTCGGTGGCCAGCGAGTGGCTCATGGTAACCATGGGCCCGTCGGCCGGCCCTTCCAGCGTGTAGTTCACCTGGATGCCGTTCGTGCTGATCTTCATCGCTTTGCCTCCTGCTCGATGGTCCACGTCAGGGCTTCGGCGGCGCGCTCGTCGTTCGGGCGGCCGCGCTTGCGCAGCTCGTCTACGATTTTCGCGCGGGCGTCCAGGGGTCGATTCTGCGCCAGCTTGAACTTCGCCCGGCGCGACTGCACGTCCAGGCGCACGGCCGCGATGTGGTGGATGGCCCCGTGATACATCGGATCGTCCGGCGTGACCGGCCGGAAGCCGCCCTCGGGCTGGTAGCGCGCCAGCAGCCGCATCTGCTGCGCGGCGAGCTCCGCGGCGTCGCCCGAGACGGTCGCCTCGCAGTCGAACATCACCGTGCGATGGTATGCCGTGGCCATGATCGCGTTCTCGGGATCCACCCAGTACGGCGGGATCGTCGCCAGCACCTCGTCGACCTCGAACATGCAGCGGGGCCGGGCCTTCAAATCCGCGATCTGCTCGTCGCTGCGGACGAGGTGGATCTCGAACGCCGCGCCGTCGTACGTGAACGGGTACAGGCCCAGGTGCGGCGTGCCGTCGGCGGCGGTCGTCACCAGGCGGCCGAGCTCCTGCGAGCGGACGAACCGCTCGATCTCCTCGGGCGGGACGTTCGTGTAGACGTCGTGGAAGATCACGCGGGCCGTCTTGTTCGCAGGCTCGCCTCGCCTTCGGCGGCCTTGCGGACCATCGCGCAGAAGTACTCGTGCACCGCGGGGTCGTCGGTGAGCTCCGGGTGAAAGGTCGCCACCAGGATTTTGCCCTGCCGCGCCATCACCGGCTCGTCGCGGTAGGCGGCGAGCGTCTCGACGCCGGCGCCCATGCGCCGGATGCGCGGGGCGCGGATGAAGACCATCTCGACCGGCGTGGCGCGGCCGTCGAGGGTCGCGCTGCCGCGCGCCTCGAAGGACTCGCGCTGCCGGCCATACGCGTTGCGCTCGACCCCGACGTCGATGAGGCCGAGCGAGAACTGCTTGGGGCTCTCCACCTCCCGCGCCAGCAGAATGAGCCCGGCGCAGGTGCCGAAGATCGGCCGGCCCTCCGCGTGGAACTTCTCGAGCGCAGGCACGAACCCCCACTCGTGCATGAGCTTGAGCAGCGTCGTGCTCTCGCCCCCGGGGATGATGAGGCCGTCGACGTCCGCGAGCTGCTCGGGCTTGCGCACTTCGACGGCCTGGACGCCGCAGCGCGCGAGCGCCTTGGCGTGGAGGTCGAAATCGCCTTGCAGCGCGAGGACGCCGATCTTCACGATCTTCCCGGCTGGGCCCTCAGCCACGCCAGCACCGTCTCCGCGTTCCTGTCGGGCGGAAAGACCGGGTACCACACGTGGCTGACCCGCCCGCCGTCGACGTACCACGCCATCCGCTTGATGAGCGTCGTGGGCCCGCCCGTGGTCGCCGCCCACTCGGTCGCGGCCCACTCGAACGTCGGCAGCCGCAGCGCGCGCGTGAGCGCAAGGTCGGCGTCGCTCAGCAGGTCGAACGGTATGTGGTTACGCTCGACGAACTCCCGCTGGTAAGCCGTGGTCTGCGTGCTGATCCCGGCCACCGTCACGCCAAGGACGCGGAACTCGGCGTGGAGATCGCGAAAGCCACAGCTCTGCGGCGTGCAGCCGCGCGCCCCGGGGATGAGGTCCCACTCCGGACCCGACGACGTCCCGCGCCCCCCGGTGCGCGGATAGAAGAACAGCACGGCCGGGCCGGCGGCCAGCCGAGCCAAGTCGACGGACGCGCCGGGCGTCGAGACCAGCGCGAGCGAAGGCACGGCGGCGCCGCGGAGGTGGTCCGCGGCGCCGTCATCCGTCGGCACGGGCAGGTCGGACGGCAGCGTGTAGACATCCGTCGGCGTGCCACTGATTCTCTCGGTCATGTCACCGCTCGCCTCGCGCCGGCGGCCGTCGCTCCGCTCGCACATCCTTCGGTCATGTCACCGCTCGCCTCGCGCCGGCGGCCGTCGCTCCGCTCGCACTACCATCCGCGGGTCTGCATCAGGTCCTTTTCGGCGAGCTTGGACGTCTCGATGCCGACCATCGCGTCACCGAGGTCCTCGCTGACGCGGACGAGCACGTCGGGATCCTTGAAATGCGTGGTGGCCTGCACGATGGCCTTCGCGCGCTTGGCCGGGTCCGACGACTTGAAGATGCCGGAGCCCACGAACACCGCCTCGGCGCCGAGCTGCATCATCAGCGCGGCGTCGGCCGGCGTGGCGATACCGCCCGCCGAGAAATTCGGCACCGGCAGCTTGCCGGCCTGGGCCACCCAGCGCACGAGGTCGTAGGGGGCGCCGAGATTCTTCGCCTCGGTCATCAGCTCCTCCGGCGACAGCACGGTGAGCCGGCGGATGCCGGAGACGATCGCGCGCATGTGGCGCACGGCCTCCACGATGTTGCCGGAGCCCGCCTCGCCCTTGGTGCGGATCATGGCCGCGCCCTCTCCGATGCGCCGCAGCGCCTCGCCGAGATCGCGGCAGCCGCAGACGAACGGCACGCGGAACGCGAACTTGTCGATGTGGAAGTGTTCGTCGGCGGGCGTCAGCACCTCGGACTCGTCGATGAAGTCGATGCCGAGCGCCTCGAGGATCTGCGCTTCCACGAAGTGACCGATGCGCGCCTTGGCCATGACCGGGATGGTCACCGCCTTCTGGATCTCCTGGATCTTCTTCACGGGCGACATGCGCGCCACGCCGCCGTCCTTGCGGATGTCCGAGGGCACGCGCTCGAGCGCCATCACCGACGCCGCGCCGGCGTCCTCGGCGATCTTGGCCTGCTCGGCGTTGGTGACGTCCATGACGACGCCACCCTTGAGCATCTCCGCCAGTCCGATGTGCTTGCGATCCGCGATCCTGAGTCCGCTTGCGTCAGCCATGAAAGCCCCCTTGGATTCTGCGTTACACCGTTGGCGCGGCCACGCGCTCGACCGGATGCGCGGGACGCCGTCGTGCCGCGCGCACCACCTCGCCGAGCCGCCGCACGCCCTCGTCGATCTTGCCGCCCGGCACGGACGAAAACGACAGCCGCAGCGTCCGCTCGCCGCTGTCGTCCACCCAGAACGCCGCGCCCGGAGTGTAGGCCACGCCGCGCTCGAGCGCCCGCGGCAGCAGCGCCCCCGCGTCGAGCCCGGCCGGCAGCGTCACCAGCAGCGAGAAGCCGCCCTCGGGCTCGGTCCACGTGACGTCCTCGGGCATCCGCCGCTTGAGCGCCGCCACGAGTGTGTCGCGACGCCGGCGGTACTCGGCGGCGATGCGGGCCACGTGGCGGTCGAGCAGCCGTCGCTCGCAGAAGCGGTGGACGGCCGCCTGGATGAGCGCGCTCGTGTGCAGGTCCGCGAGCTGCTTGGCGGCGCGCAGCCGCTCGGCCAGCGGCGGCGGCGCCACGAGCCAGCCGAGGCGCAGCCCGGGGAACAGCACCTTCGAGAACGTCCCGATGTAGACGACCACGCCGTCGCGGTCGAGCGCCTTCAATGGTGCCGGCGCCCGCTCGCCGTAGTAGAGACTGCCGTCGAAGCCGTCCTCGACGACCGGCACCTGGTGTCGCGCCGCCGCCGCCAGCAGCCCCGCCGCCACGTCGCGCCGGATCGTGAGCCCCGTCGGATTGTGCGCGCAGGGCTGGCAGTAGAAGAACTTCGGCGCCTGCCGCTCGAGCAGCCGCTCGAACGCGTCCACGCGCGGACCGGCAGCGTCCCGGTCCACCGCCAGCAGCGAGGCGCCGAACGAGCGGAACACCTGCATGGCGCGCGGGTACGTCGGCTGCTCGATGGCGACCGCGTCGCCCGGATCGAGCAGCGTGCGCGCGATGAGGTCGAAGCCCTGCTGCGAGCCGTTGACGATCAAGATGTCTTCGGCGCGCGCCTCGAGCCCGAATCGGAGCAGATAAGTGGCCAGATACCGGCGCAGCGGCGGATAGCCGCCGACCGGGTAGTACTGGAGCAGCGCCTCGCCCTCCTCGCGCACGACTTCGTTGAGGGCGCGGCGGAAGGCGTCGGTCGGAAAGAGCCCGCTGTCCGGCATGCCGCCCGCGAACGAGATCACGCCGTCGCGGACGGCGCCCGGGGCGGCGGCACGGGCACGCTCGCCATCGCTTTCCACGATGCGCGCGCTCCGCGACAGCAGCGCCGACCAGTTCAGTGGCCGAGCCGCCGGTGGCTCGGACGGCGCGGCCGCGCCTTCCGGAGGCCCCGCCACGAAGGTCCCCTGCCCGACGTGGGCGCGCGCCCAGCCCGCGGCGACGAGCTCCTCGTAGGCGAGGGCCACCGTGGCGCGGTTCACGCCGAGCGACTGCGCCAGCTCGCGCGTGGCCGGAAGCTTCACGCCGGGGGCGAGCAGGCGGGCGGTGATCAAGCGTTCCAGGTGGGCCTGGATCTGTCGCGCCAGCGGCACCGGCTTGTCGCGATCGAGCGGGATCTGCACGCGGCCTCCTTACTGAGCCATTTTCTTCCCAAACAGAGCATCGTCAAGTGCCAATTGGCTGGGCGCTGGACCGGCCAATTTCCGGGGCCGCCAGGACCGGACGCGCGGCCGGACGTATAATGGCCGCACCTCACGCAAAGGAGGCCCCGATGGCCAAGGAGATGAAGGAATTCGCCGGGCTGTACTACCGCGAAGGCGCGCTCGATCCGAAGACGATGCAGCTGGTGGCGCTGGCCGCGATGGCCGCCGCCGGCTGCACCTCCTGAGTGCCCGGACGCTTCGCGGCTGCGAAGCAAGCCGGTGCCACCGAGGACGAGATCAGCGAGACCCTGATGTACGCCATGCGCGGCCGCGCGCGCGCCGCCTGGTCGACCATCAAGTACATCCCCGACATCGAGGACAAGAACAAGGAGTGGAAGACCACGTTCGAACGCGAGCAGAAGTCATAGGAGACGTCCCATGAGCGTGGGCGAGGCGCCGATCAAGCAGGCGATCCAGTGGATCGACGACCAGCTGCACGACAACCCGAAGGCCGACCGGGTGAAGCTGGTGGACGAAGCGTCACGTCGCTTCGATCTCTCGCCCGTGGACGAGGACTTCCTCTTCCGCCACCTCGGCAGCAAGCCGAAGACGTAGCGCTACCGCAGCGTCACGAGCGTCGCCCCGCGACCCCCACGGTCCTCGGGCGCGTCGGCGAAGCCCGCCACCAGCGGGTGATCGCGCAGCAGCGACTGCACGATCCTCCGCTGCACGCCGATGCCGCGCCCGTGGATCAGCCGCACCTCGCGAAAGCCGCGCGCGTGCGCCGCGCGGAGATATTCGTCGACCACGGAGGGCACATCGCGAGGCAGAAACGAATGCAAATCCAGCGAGTCGGTGATCGGGAGCTCGACCGGATCATCGGGCTGTTGCAGTGGTCCCCATACCCCCCTGACGTGCAACTAGAGGGCGGGGCCGCTCATCACGTGCTGCTGCCAGTGCTGGTAGCTCAGGAGATCCTCCCCTGCGAGCTTGCACTGTCAGAACGTGGCGGCGCGCTCGAAGAAGGTGACGTCGACCAGGCCGATGCTCTCGGCGCGCGCGCTCTCAGCCACCTTCTGCGTCACCATCTGGCGAACGAACGGGATCGGGATCCGTCCGAGCCGATGCAGGACTTCCTCGGTGCAGCGCACGCGCGTGCCCGGCAGCACCGGGCCCTCGGCCACCACCGCCTCGCCCTCCGGGTGCTCGCACGTCTCGGGCACGAGCTGCTGCAGCCGCATCGACACGTAGTCCGTCACCCACGCCTGGATGGCGGCCTTCGTGTCGCCCGGCGCCGGCGAGCCCTCGAGGCGCGCGTTCAGCGTGCCGAGCAGCTGTTCGAGCCGCCCGAGGCGCGACTCCAGCGCCGCGAGCCGCCGATCGAGATTCGGATCCGTCATCCGCGCTCCTCCCGGCCGGTCACGCTAGCACAGGGCGTCGGGTGTGCCAATCCGTGAGGCGCTGGTACGCGTCGGCCACGCGCAGCACGGTCGCCTCGTCGAACGGCCGTCCCACGAGCTGCAGACCGATCGGCAGCCCGCTCGTGCTGAATCCGCACGGGACGGCGCACGCGGGGTGACCGGAGAAGTTGAACGGCCGTGTCAGGCGGATCAGCGCGCCCCGCACCTCGCTCGGCCCGTCGCCGAGCGTCGTCTGCCGCTCGTCGAGCCGCGGCGCGGTCAGCGGCGTGGCGGGCGCCAGCAGCACGTCGCGCCGCGCCAGCGCGGCGTCGACCTCGTTGCGCACGAGGGCGCGCACCTGCTGGCCGCGGACGTAATGCGCGCCCGAAATGAAGGCGCCGAGCTGCAGACGCTTGCGGACCTCGGGATCGTAGTCGGCCGGCCGCGACCTCAGCCAGCCCGTGTGATACGCCAGCGCCTCCGAGGCCACCACCGCGTACGAGGCCGCCCCCACGTGCGCGACGGCGGGCAGCGCGACCTCGTCGACGATCGCGCCGGCCGTCTCCAGCGTTTGGGCCGCCGCCTCCACCGCGGCACGAACCTCCGGCGTCGCCGACTCCATGAAGAACGCGCGCAGCAGCCCCACGCGCAACCCCTTCACGTCGCCGCTGAGCGCCGCGAGGTAGTCGGGCACCGGCAGCACGCTCGTCGAGGCGTCGGCGGGATCGTAGCCGGCCATCACGCGCAGCAGCAGCGCCGAGTCGGCCACGGTGCGCGTCATCGGCCCCACGTGGTCCATCGACCACGCGAGCGGCAGCACGCCCGCACGGCTGACGCGGCCGTACGTCGGCTTGAGCCCGGTGATGCCGCAGAGCGAGGCGGGAATGCGGATCGAGCCTCCGGTGTCCGAGCCGAGCGCAGCCGGCGCCAGTCCCGCGGCGACCGCGACGCCCGAGCCCGACGATGAGCCGCCCGGCATCCGCTCGGCGGCGGCGTCCCACGGGTTACGCGGGGCGCCGTGGTGCGCGTTGAGGCCTTCGGGCCCGTAGGCGAACTCCACCATGTGCAGCTTGCCGAGCACGATCGCCCCGGCCTCGCGCAACCGCCGCACGACGGTGGCGTCGGCCTCGGGCACGCGGTCGGCCAGGATCTTCGAGCCGCCCGTCGTGCGCACGCCCGCGGTGTCGTAGAGATCCTTGAGGGCGATCGGCACGCCGTGCAGCGGCCCCACGGGCCGGCCCGCGGCCAGCGCGCTCTCCGCGACGCCCGCGGCGGCCAGCGCGGCCTCGTCGCACACGGTGATATAGGCGCGCAGCGCGTCGTCCCGCGCGCCGATCCGCTCCAGGTACACGCGCACCACCTCGACCGGCGAGACCTCTTTGCGCGCGATCCTCCGCGCCAGGTCGACGACCGAGGCGAAGGCGAGGTCGGCGCTCACAGGATCCGGTACTGCGTGGTCGGCTCGACGCCATCGAGCGGCAGCGCGTCGAGAGTGGCCAGCAGCCGCAGCGACGCCTGAACCACCGGCCGGAGGGCCTGCAGCTCCTCGTCGGTCCACGTGAAGCCGGCGACGTGCGCGGCGTGGCGGAGCGTTTCGAGATCGAATACGTCGTCCATGCGGCGCAGTCTAACGCGGTATGCTGGGGATCGAAAGGCCGCGCTCGTGATCCGACGCCGCACCATCTGGCTGATCGCTCTGATCGTCTTCGTCACGCTCGCGTCGGTGGGCGCGGCGATCTTGTTCTTCGCGCCCGAGATCGTCCGCCACGCCGCCATCTTACGGCTGGAGAGCCTCACGCGTCGGCGCGTCTCGATCGATCGTGTCGAGCTCAGCCTGCTGACGGGGCACGTGGTGGTCCACGGCGTGGGCGTGGCCGAGCGCGAGGGGCCCGGCATGCTCGCGATGGTCGCTCGGATCGAGGGCCGCATCCACCGGCGGTCCCTGTGGCGGCTGCACGTCTGGATCGAAGACCTCACGATCGGGGGCACGGACGTCCGGCTGGTCCGGCTTGCATCCGGCCGCCTCAACATCGCCGACCTCCTCGAGCGTCCCGCCGAGCCGCGCGCACGGGCCGCTGTCACCATCGACCGCCTCCGCATCGCGGGCAGCGCGGTGTCCTTCGAGGACCGCACCCTGAAGCCGGTGCGCACGTGGGCCGTCGAGGGTATCGAAGTCGACGGGCGCGCGTTGTCCACCACGAACGCCGGCGGCAGCCTCGAGTTCAAGAGCGTCGCTGCCGGCGCGCCGCTGTACGTGCGCGTCGAGGACCTCCGGCTGGCGCCGATCCACCTGACCGCCCACGTGAGCGCCGCCAACGTGGACCTCGGTCTCCTGCGGCTCTATCTCCCCGGCGACGCGGCCGTCCTGCCGGAGAGTGGCGTCCTCGCCGCCGGCGTCACCGTCGTCCACGACGCCACGGAGGGCACGCGTGTCAGCGCCGGCGCGCGCGTGCGCAACGTCGCGCTCCACCGCCGCGGCCAGGCTGGAGCCTTCGCGACCTCGCCGGAGATCACGGTCACGCTCAACGACCTCGCCGTCAAAGGGGCTGACTTCTCCGTCCGCCGCGCCGAGGTCGAGGGCGACCTCACCGTGGTCGAGGCACTCTACGACCCGCCCATCCGTTACGCCTTCAGCAACACGCGGCTGGTCACCGAGGACCTCACGTGGCCGTCGCGCCGTCCGGGCCGCGTGGCCTTCACCGGCGGCCTGCCCGGCGGCGGCAGTCTCGACGTGCGCGGCACCATCGTGAGCACGCCCCTGCGGACCGACCTCACCGTGCGCGCGCTCCGCCTGCCGGTCGATCTGGCGAACCGCTACGCGCGCCTCGTCGGGACGCTCGGCGGCGTCGCCGACATCGACGCGCGGGTCGTGGCGTCGCTCGAGGACACGAAGCTGCGCCTCGGCGTCACGGGCTCCGTCGGCGCCACGCGCCTTGTCGTCACCGACTCGGCGCAGCCGGACACTCCGCCGCTCAGCGTCGAGCGCCTGGACGCCACGCGCGTCGAATACGAGTGGCCGGCGCGTCTCAGCGTCGGCTTGCTCAATCTGCGGAAGCCCTGGGCCACCGTGGAGCGCGACGCCGCCGGGGCCGTCACGCTCCGCAACCTCTTCACGCGTCAGGCCGCTCCCGGCGAGCCGACGCCCGCCGAGGGCACCCCGCGGGCCGCGGACGTCAGCATCGGTGAGCTGCGCGTCCAGGACGGCGCGCTGACGGTCGTCGACGGCATGGTCACGCCGGCGGCGCGCGTGGCCGTGAGCGCGATCGGACTCAGCGTGAAGAACGCGGGCTGGCCCGCGCGCGGCCCCGCGCAGATCGCGCTGGACGCGACGCTGCCCGGCGGCGGCACGCTCAGCGTGGCCGGCAACGGCGAGCTGGACCAGCGCGTCGTGCGCGTCAAGGTCCACGCCAAGAACGTGGACGTCGCGCAGGCGCAGCCGTACCTGCCGTTCCGCGGCCGCGTGCAGGGTCGCGTCCAGGCCGAGCTGGACGTGCGCGGGCGCCTCGACCCGCCGCGCATGCGCGTGCGCGGCACCGTCGGCGTCAGCGACCTGGTGCTCGTCGACGGCGACCGGCAGCTCATGACGGTGGCGCGGATCGACGCGACCGGCGTCGACTACCGCGCGCCCGCGAAGATCGCCGTGGACGACCTGCGCGTCGTCAAGCCGTGGGCGGTGGTCGACCGCGACGAGCACGGCCAGCTCTCGCTCCGAGCCGCGCTCGCCGCGAAGCCGCGCGCCACGCCCGCGCCGGAGTCCGCGTCCGCGCCCACCGAGGCCGCCCTCAGCCCGGAGGTGGTCGTGCAGCACGCGCTCTTCGAGGACGGCGGCACGAACATCGTGGACGATTCCGTGGAGCCCGCGGCGCGCTTCCAGGTCCGCGGCACGCGACTGGAGGTGCGGAACTTCACCTGGCCGGTGAAGGTGCCCGCCGAGGTCGCCCTCGCCACGCCGATGCCGCGCGGGGGCCGCCTCGAGGGCCGCGGCACCTTCCAGGTCGATCCTTCGCGCATGGACGTGAGCGTGCGGCTCATGGGCGTGGCGCTCGCGCCAGCGCAGCCCTACCTGCCGATCGGCGCGCGACTGACCGGCAACGTCGACGGCGAGGCGCAGATCAGCGCCCGGTTCGATCCGCTCGCGCTCTCGGTCCGCGGCAGCGCCGCCGTCAACGAGCTCGGGATCGGCGACGCTGACCGCCGGCTGGTGACCGCGGATCACGCGCGGGCCGAGGGCGTGGACGTGCAGTGGCCCGGCGGCGTGCGCGTCACGCGCGTGGAGATCGCGAAGCCGTGGGTGCTCTTCGAGCGGGAGACTTCGGGACGCTTTCCGCTCGTCGACCTGCTGACCCCGCGCGCGCAGGCGGCGCCGAAGCCAACGACGGCCCGTGACCCGGGGCCGCGTGAGCCGACGGAGCCCCTGAGGTTCTCGCTCGGCACGCTCGCGCTCAGCGACGGCTTCGGCCGCTTCGTGGACCACACCACCGACCCCGATTTCGCCGAAGAGCTGTCGGCGGTGAACCTCACGATGGTGGGGGTGGGCAACACGCCGACCGACAAGGCGCGCACCGCGGTGCGTGCGACGCTCGGCCCCAGCGCGGCGCTCTCGATCAGCGGTGAGCTCGGCACCGTCGGCGCGCCGCTCGGCGTCGACGTCCTCTTCACGCTCGGCGGTTACGCGGCGCCGCGCGCCAACGCGTATCTCGACACGCTCTTCGGCTGGACCGCCCGTCAGGGCAGCCTGACCCTCGCCGCGCACTACCACATCGAGGGCGACGAGCTGGAGGCTACCAACGACGTCGGCGCCGACGGACTTCAAGTTGTCCGCTCACCGGCCCGCGCGAAGCCGCCGAAGTGGCCGATCGGGCTGCCGCTCGACACCGTCGTCTCGCTCCTCGAGGACCGTCACCACCACGTCGAGCTCTCGCTGCCCGTCCACGGCCGGCTGTCGTCGCCGCAGTTCGACCTCGGCGACGCGATCTGGAGCGCGTTGCGCGGGCTCGCGTTCAAGACCATCGGCCTGCCGTTCACGGCCATCGGCCGATTGTTCGTCACCGAGGACTCGCGGATCGAAGCGCTCAGCGTGAATCCCGTCGCCTTCGTGCCCGGCGCCGCCACGCCCGCGGCCGGAATGAGCGAGCACCTCGACCGCCTCGGCGCGTTCCTGCGCGACAAGCCGGCGATCCGCCTGCAGCTTCGGCCCGTCCTCACGCTTGCTGACGTCGAGCCGCTCAAGCTCGAGGCGCTGCGCGAGCGCCTGAAGGCGCGGGCCAAGGACGGCAGCGACGCGGCGCTGCGCGAGCAGGCGCTGCGGCTGTTCACGCGGCGGTTCCCCAAGCGCGAGCCGCCGGCCGGGCTCGACGAGCTGCTCGCGGCGCTGGCCGCGCAGGACCGCGCGCCGGCCGCCGCAGAGGCGGCGCTCGCCCTGCGCCGGGTGGCGGCGGTGCGCGACGCGCTCGTCTCTCGCGGCGTCGACGCCGGGCGCCTCGCCGCCCAGACCGCCCCGCCCGCCGTCGAGGGCGAGGGCAGCGGCCGCGTCGAGTTCGAGATCACGCAGTAACACGCCCCAACCGCGTACAATACCGCCGGATGGCCGTCTCGCTCGTCATCTTGACGGACCCGGGCGACGCCCGGACACGCCGCGAGCTGACCGTCGCGGCCGGCACCAGCATCCTGAAGGCGGCGCACGACGGGGGCGTGGACGTCACCGCCACCTGCGGTGGCCGCGGCCGCTGCACCTCGTGCCGCGTGAAGTTCGTCGCGGGCACGATCCCACCGCCCACGATCATGGACGAGATCCAGCTCGGCGACGACCTCGTGCGCGAGGGCTACCGGCTCTCCTGCCAGTGCGCGGTCACCGAGCCGGTCACCGTCCAGGTGGCGCCGCCGCTCGAGGAGCACTCCTTCCAGATCCTCGGCGCCGGGCCCGGCGTCGGCGGGCTCGGCGTGCGCATCGACGCCGGCATCGCCAAGGAGCTGGTGAAGGTCTCACTGCCGCGCGAGGAGCACCACCAGACGTCCGACCTCGAACAGCTCGCGGCGGCGGTCGGCGTGGCGCCCGAGAGCGTGGGGCTGAGCGTGATGGCGGGGCTGCCGCAGGCGCTGCGCGACGATCCGGCCGGCGTCACCGTCACGACGTTCACCTCGGGCAGCGCCGGCGCCGGGCGGACGGTCGTCGCCGTCGAGCGCGGCGACACGACCGCCATGAAATTCGGTCTCGCCATCGACGTCGGCACCACGAGCGTGGTCACCACCCTGCTCGAGCTGGAGTCGGGCGAGCAGCTCGCGACGGTGTCGAGCCTGAATCCCCAGGCGGTCTTCGGCGGCGATCTCATGTCGCGCATCGCCTTCGCTCAGTTCAACCCGATCAACCTCCGCAAGCTCCACACGCGGATCGTCGGCCTGCTGAACCAGCACGTGGCCGAGGTGTGCCGAGCGTCCGGCGTGCTGCCGAAGTGGATCTACAAGGCGGTCGTCGTCGGCAACACGTGCATGCACCATCTCCTGCTCGGCATCGATCCCTCGCACGTCGGGCTGGCGCCCTATGCGCCGGTCATGCGACACGCGGCGGTCCTGCCCGCGCGCGAGCTGCTCCTGAAGCTCGCCCCCGAGGCGCGCGTCTGCCTCCTGCCTCTCGTGGCGGGCTTCGTGGGCGCCGACGCCGTCGCGGTCGCGCTCGCCACGCGGCTGGCCGACTCGCCCGCGCTGCGCGTGGCCGTCGACATCGGCACCAACGGCGAGGTCCTGCTCGGCTCGCGCGAGCGCCTGCTCGCCTGCTCGGCCCCGGCGGGCCCCGCGCTGGAGGGCGCGCAGATCCGCCACGGCATGCGCGGCGCGCAGGGCGCGATCGACCGGGTGACGATCGGCGACGACGTCCGCGTGCACACCATCGGCGAGACGCCCGCGCTCGGCATCTGCGGCTCCGGGCTGATCGACCTGCTGGCCGGGCTGCTCGAGGCCGGCGTCATCGACTGGACCGGCCTCATCCGCGTCGAGGCGCGCGACAGCCTGCCGCCCGCGCTGCGCGACCGCGTGGCCATGCGCGGCGAGGAGCGCGTCTTCACCGTGCTGCGCCCGGGCGAGGCGGGAGCGCGCGCGGAAATCGTGCTCACCCAGGACGACGTCCGCCAGGTCCAGCTCGCCAAGGGTGCCATCGCGTCCGGCATCACGATGCTGCTGCACGTGGCGGCGGTGCCGCTGGAGCGCGTCGAGGAGTTGATGCTGGCGGGCGGCTTCGGCAACTACCTCTCGATCGCCAGCGCGATCCGGATCGGGCTGATCCCGAGGCTGCCACTCAGCCGGGTGCGCTACGTCGGCAACGCCGCCTCGCTGGGTGCCCAGCTCTGCCTGCTGTCCGAGGCCGAGCGCGCGCGCGCCGACGCCATCGCCTCGCGCATCGAGCACGTCTCGCTCGCGGCCCACCCCGACTTCGAGCAAATCTTCGTCGACGCCATGAACTTCCCGCGGGACTGATGGCCGCCCCGACGCTCGATGCCGCCCGGCTCTCCGCCCTCAAGGTCGGCGCCACCGCGATCACCGTCGACGCGCGCTGGCTGATGGCCTACGCGGCGGCACTCGGCGAGACCGATCCGCGGTATTACGACACGCGGGCGCGCGTCGGACCGCTGGCGCACCCCCTCTTCCCCGTCTGTTACGAGTGGCCGCTCGCGCAGGCGGTGCGCGCGAAGGCGATGGACGAGACGGTCGCCCGGCGCGGGGTGCACGCCTTCCACAACCTGGTCGTGCACCGGCCGCCGCGCGCCGGCGAGGGCCTGCGGGCCAGCGCGCGCGTGGTGGGCGTGCAGGCGCTCCGCACGGGCACGCTCGTGGTCATCCGGTTCTCCACCACGGACCGCTCCGGCGTCGCCGTCACCACCACCGATCACGGCTCCATCTACCGCGGCGTCGAGCTGCGGGGCGCCGAGGTGGCACCGACACCATCGGTGCCGCCGGCGGCGGGAGCTGCCGCCGGCGGCGTCCGCTGGGAAGCGCCGGTCGAGATCCCGCTCCAGATGGCGCACGTCTACACGGAGTGCGCGCGAATCTACAATCCGATCCACACCGACGCCGCCGTCGCGCACGCGGCGGGTCTGCCCGCGATCATCCTGCACGGGACCGCGACGCTCGCCCTGGCCGTCTCCCGCGTGGTCGCCCGCGACCTCGACGGCGACCCGGGTCGCGTACGCGGCGTCGCGGTGCGCTTCACCGGCATGGTGATGTTGCCCTCGCGCCTGACGGTCCGCGGCCATGCCGCCGACGCGCGCGGCGTCGGCTTCGACGCTCTTGGTCCGGAGGGCAAGCCGGTCCTGGTCGACGGGCGCGTCGCGCGATGATGGTCGTGCGGTCGAGGCGAGCCTGAGATCATGAAGCAGATGACGCGGCGCGAGCGGATCACGGCCGCCATCAATCGTGAGCCCGTCGACCGCGTACCCTACGCCGTCTGGCGCCACTTTCCCGCCGTCGACCACTCGCCGGCCGGGCTGGCCCAGGCGACGCTTCGCTTCCACGACCACTACGGCTCGGACTTCCTGAAGATCACGCCGCGCGGCGGCTACTGCGTCGACGCCTGGGGCTGCGTGGAGTCCGAGCAGGTGCTGGCCACCGGCCACCGGCCGTGCGCGTCGTGCGCGGTGAAGACCGCGGACGACTGGAAGCGCATCCGTCCGCTCGATCCGGCGAGCGCCGAGGGATGGGTGGAGCAGCTCGAGACGATCGTGCGCCTGGGCTTCGACCGGCGCATCGGCGACGCGCCGGTGCTGGCCACGGTCTTCTCGCCGTTGTCGATCGCGCGCAAGCTCTCGGGTGACCGCCTCGCCACCGACCTGCGCGAACGCCCCGACGCCGTCGCCGGCGCCGTCGACGCCATCGGCGAGACGCTGCTGCGCTTCAACGCCCTGGCGCTGGGCGAGGGCATCGGCGGCATCTTCTACTCGATCCAGGCCGCCAGCGGCCGCCTCCTCGACGAGGAGACCTACGCGCGCTTCGGCGAGCCGTGGGACCGCCGGGTGCTGGAGGCGTTACGGCCGCGGTCGTTCCTGACCGTGGTCCATTGCCACGGCGATCGGCTCATGTTCGACCGGCTGGCGCGCCTGCCCGGTCACGTCTGGAACTGGGACGATCGGCTGGCCGGGCCGGCGCTGGCGGCGGGCGCCGCGCGGGTCCCGGGTGCGGTGTGCGGGGGGCTCGATCAGTGGCGAACGCTGCGCGAGGCGACGCCCGAGACCGCGGTGGCGGAGGCTGAGGATGCGGTGACGCAGACCGGCGGGCGGGGGGTGATCGTGGCGCCGGGATGCGTGCTGATGGCCAACACGCCGGACGCGAACGTGGCGGCGGTGGTGAAGGCGCTCGGCGGCCCGCTCAAACCGATTCCGGGCGTGAAGCCCGACTAGGCCGCGCGGCGATGCGTCGCCGGCCGGGCCGGCTTGACGCCACCATCGACACGCGACGCCGGCCGGAGCCTCGGCGTCGCGAGGCGTCCTTCTCGCCACCGATCCACGCACGCGACCGCGCAGCCCAGCACGAGGGCGAACGCGCACGCCGCGAGCATGAATCCGAGACTCATACCTCGCATCAGGGCATTCTCCGTGCCAGCAAGCCGGGCCAAACGGCCGTGTAAAGACTGGAAGCCAGGGCAACGCTCTGCCCTGACCGTGCAAAGTTTTGGCAACGCCGGGCCACCCAGCTTTACTTCGCGACGTTGAATCTGAAGTGGCAGATCTCGCCGTCGCGGACGACGTAGTCCTTGCCCTCCAGCCTGAGCTGCCCGCGCGACCGTAGATCGGCGAAGGCGCCGCCGACCGCCACCAGCTCCTCGTAGCCGTTGACCTCGGCGCGGATGAAACCGCGCGCGATGTCCGAGTGGACCACCCCGGCGGCGTCCTGGGCCCGCGTGCCCTCCGGGATGGGCCACGCCCGCACCTCGTCCTCCCCGACCGTGAAGAACGAGACGAGGCCCAGCAGCGCGTAGCACTCCCGCAGCACGCGCCGGATCGCCGGCTCGGCCAGGCCGAGATCCGCCAGGAACGCCTGCTGCTCCTCGCCCGTGAGGCGCGCGATCTCGGTCTCGATCACCGCCGAGACCCATCCGACCCTCGTCCGCGGGCGCGCCGCGATCTCGCCCAGGCCGAACGTCTCCGCCACCCGTTCGCCGTCGGCGATCGCCTTCTCGTCGAGGTTGACGATGTGGAAGATCGGCTTGGCGCTCAGGAAGGTGAAGCCGCGCAGGACCTTGTCCTCGTCGGCAGTCAGGCTCTCGGCGCGCAGCGGGCGTTCGGACTCCAGCGCGACCTTGAGCCGGACGAGCAGATCGCGCTCCTTGACCTCGGCCTCCTTGCGCTGCTTCTTGATGGAGGCCTCCAGCCGCTCGAGCCGCCGCTCCACGACCTCGAGGTCGGCCAGCAGCAGCTCCGTTTCGAGATCGTTGATGTCCCGCCGGGGATCGGGCGCGCCGAGCGCCTCGTCGGGGAACGCGCGTACGACGTGCAGCAGCGCGTCGGCGTTGCGGAACTCCTTGCTCTCCAGCCCCGCACGCTCGCCCTTGGCGATGCCGGCCAGGTCCACCACCTCGAACGTCGCGTACGTCGTCTTCTTCGGATTGAAGAGGCCGCGCAGCACGTCCACCCGCGGGTCGGGCACGCGCGCGACGCCGGTGTGGAGCTCCGCGCGGCCGGTGTCGTAGCGCGCCGTCGCGACGGAGGAGCCGGTGAGCAGGTTGAACAGCGTCGTCTTGCCGCTCTTGGGGAGACCGACGAGCCCGATCTTCATGCGTTCGATTATAGTGGACCGTCCGTGACCGAACGCAGGGACGTCGATCTCCGGGGCGCGCTGCTCACGCTCCTCCTGTCGCTCTTCTGGGGCGGCAATCCCGTGGCGATCAAGCTCGGGCTCGAAGACGCGCCGCCGTTGCGGCTGGCGTGGATGCGCTTCGTCGTCGGCGGCATCGTGATCGCGCTCTGGGCGTGGCTCACGGGAAGGCGCACCGGCTTCCGGGTCCGGCGTGCCGAGGTCAGGCCGCTCCTCGTCGTCACCCTGCTCTTCATCGCCCAGATCGGGACGATGAACGTCGGCACCTCGCTCACGAGCGCGGCCCACTCGGCGATCATCCTCAACCTGTACGCCGTGCATACGGTCGTGCTCTCGCACTTCCTGATCCCCGGCGATCGGCTCACGCTCCGAAAGCTGGTGGGCGTCGCCGTCGCCTACGCGGGGATCGTGGTGCTCTTCGTGCGCCAGGCGGGGACCGGCCCGTCGAGTCTCCTCGGTGACGGGATCATGTTCGTGAGCGCGTTCTTGCTGGCCGAGCGGACCGTCTACCTGGCGCGCGTCGTCCGCTCGCTCGATCCGGTCAAGCTGCTCCTGGCGCAGGCGGCACTCGGCTCGGCCGTGTTCATCGTGGCCTCCGCGCTCACCGAGCACGCGCCCACCGGATGGACGCTGCGCCTGGCCGGCGCCCTCGCCTACCAGGGCGTACTCATCGCCGGCTTCAACTTCGTCGCGAACCTCTGGCTGCTGGGCCGCTACCGTCCCTCGGGCCTCGCGGGATTTTTCCTCACCCAGCCGATCTTCGGCGTGGCGATCGCGGCGCTCGTCACCGGCGATCGCCTGACGGGCGATCTGCTCCTCGCCTGCCTTGCCGTCGCCGTGGGCATCGGCCTCACGGTGCGATGACGGTACAATCGGCCATGCCCACGAAGCCCGCGCGAGCGCTCGAGGCGGTGCCGAATCCGCACCCCGACCGCGACTACGAGGTCGCGATGGCGGTCCCGGAGTTCACCTGCCTGT
>Ga0137403_10001256_pt1 | contig 31985 bp, 29 predicted proteins | sample CZOMad2_1_16fung_FD_122057 | JGI IMG/M metagenome (GOLD analysis project Ga0137403, IMG submission 122057) | Vadose zone soil fungal communities from Angelo Coast Range Reserve, California, USA - CZOMad2_1_16fungal (Hybrid Assembly) | ecosystem: Environmental > Terrestrial > Soil > Vadose zone... | reverse complement strand
CAGAACAGGCCGAGCTTGCGCCGCTCTTCCTTGGGGATCGGCCGGTCGGTGCGGCACAGCAGAATGTCCGGCTGGATGCCGATCGAGCGCAGCTCCTTGACCGAATGCTGGGTCGGTTTTGTCTTCAGTTCGCCCGCGCTGGGGATGAAGGGCAAGAGCGTCAGATGAATGTAGATGGCGTGGTCGCGTGGCAGATCGTTCTTGATCTGGCGGATCGCCTCGAAGAACGGCAGCCCCTCGATGTCGCCGACGGTGCCGCCGATCTCGCACAGCACGAAGTCGAAATCGTCATTGCTGTCGAGGATGAAATCCTTGATCGCATTGGTGACATGCGGGATCACCTGGATAGTGGCACCGAGATAGTCGCCGCGCCGTTCCTTGGTGAGAATGTCCTGATAGATGCGCCCGGTAGTGATGTTGTCCGCCTTGGTGGCGGGACGTCCAGTGAAGCGCTCGTAGTGGCCGAGGTCGAGGTCGGTCTCTGCGCCGTCGTCGGTCACGAACACCTCGCCGTGCTGGTACGGCGACATCGTTCCGGGATCGAGATTGAGGTAAGGGTCGAGCTTGCGCAGCCGGACCCTGTAACCACGTGCCTGCAACAGCGCGCCGAGAGCCGCTGATGCCAGACCTTTTCCGAGCGAAGAAACCACGCCGCCGGTGATGAAGATATACCGCGCCATGGGACTTAACCTTTAAGGCCACAGGCGCGATTCTCCAAAGCGAATCGCCTTGGCCCAACGAACATCTTGCCAGGCTGTGGGTGACGTAGAATTTAAAGTGCTATCAGTAAGTTAACAGGAATTGCTGATGCTGGATGATAGATACCATCCTTGCATGGCCATCCTGCTTTATTGCGAACGTGGCGCCTGCGGGCCGGAGGGTGCGGGCGGATTCTGCTGCTCGTCGGACTTCTTCAGCGAATCCAGGACGCCTCCGCCGCTGGTCGGCGGCGCAATCGGTGTCGCGCCGCCTGCCGGCTGCGACTGCGATGAAGGAGTAATGATCGAGGCCGGCTTGCGGTCGTAACTTGCGAGCCAGGACAGGAACAGGCTGGTGACGAAAAAGCCCGCCGCGAGCACTGCGGTCGTGCGCGATAATAGGTTGGCGGTTCCCCGGCTCGACATGAAGCCGGCACCGCCGCCTACGCCAAGGCCGCCGCCCTCGGATTTCTGCAACAGCACGGTCGCGATCAAGGTCGCAACGATCATCAGGTGGATTACGATAACGACGGTCTGCATCTCAACCTTCCGTCGCAAACCAAAGGCGCCGGCTTCCGGCTGCAGGTCGGGTTTGCGGGGTTTGAAGTCGCGCGGTGTTACACGATTGGACGGGGCATTGTCACCCCCGGGGCGATCACCATCTCCCCTGACACCGCTCCGCCGTTAGTTAGGGACAATCGCCTGCAATCGCAAGAAAATCGGTTGCCTTCAGACTGGCGCCGCCAACCAGGGCGCCGTTGACGTTTGGCACCGCCATCAACTCCCTGGCGTTCGAGGGTTTGACCGAACCGCCATAGAGGATGCGGATCCCGGACCCCTCCCCGTTAAACCGCTCGATCAAAAGTTCCCGGATAAAGTGATGAATTTGCTTAACATCTTCGGTTGTGGGGGTCACACCGGTGCCGATCGCCCAAACCGGCTCGTAGGCCACGAATAAATTGTCGGCGCGCGCGCCATCGGGCAGCGAGCCCTTGAGTTGCCCGCCGCAAACCTCAAGCGTTTGCCCGGAATCGCGATGCCGTTGGGTTTCGCCGACACAGACGATGGCCGCAAGACCCGCGCGCCAAGCGGCCTCCGCCTTTTGCCGAACCAGCCCGTCGCTCTCGCCGTGATCGGCGCGCCGCTCCGAATGGCCAACAATGACGGCGCTGGCGCCGGCATCCGCCAGCATTTCGGCCGAAATATCGCCGGTATGGGCGCCGGACGGCTTGGGGTGACAGTCCTGCCCGCCGATCGCAACGCGGTTTGAGCCGTGCGACTTTTCGGCGAAAGCGGCAATCAAGGTCGCCGGCGGGCAAACGAGCAGGTCGGCCTTGCCCCCGATCTGAGACGCGCCCGCCAGCATGGCCTCAAACTCAGCAATCGACGCCCTGAGGCCATTCATCTTCCAGTTGCCGGCGATCAGCGGCCGAATGGGGTTGGTCATATCCGAATTTCCGTCAAGGTTGGGGCTCGCCAGCGCTAGCAGAGCCCGCGCAGCTGTGCCAGATGCCGGCTGTGGGCCCTCCTGGCCATTAACCGCTTTGATTGGCCCGCGGCGTCACGGTTGCGACGAGACCGCCATCACTTTATATGTTGGCCTATCAACTCGGTGACACCCGTTTGCGGAAGTTCGATTGCGGATTTCGCGAATTTCCCTTGGGCGAGACCCGATTCCCTCCTGCCAACAAGTTGGACCCATGCTTCGAGGAATGCGCAAAGCCTCATCAAACTGGCTCGGCAAAATCGTCATGGCCACGGTGATGGGCGTCTTGATCGTCAGTTTCGGCGTTTGGGGCATCGCCGACATCTTCAGGGGTTTTGGACAGTCGACCTTGGCCAAGGTCGGCCACACCGAGATCTCGACCGAGCAGTTCCGCCAGATCTACACCGAGCGACTGCAGCAGATCGGCCGCCAGTTTGGCCGCCCGTTGACCATGGAGCAGGCCCGCGCGTTCGGTCTCGATCGCCAGGTGCTCCAGCAAACCATTGCGGAAGCGGCGCTTGATGAGGAGGCACGGCGGCTTGGACTGGGACAGTCCAACGACGAAACCATGCGCATGATCTTCAACGATCCCAACTTCAGGGGGGTCAATGGCGCGTTCGACCCGGCGCGTTTTCAGACCGTGATCCGGCAATTCGGCTTCAGCGAGCAGCGTTTCATCGCCGAACAGCGGAGGGTGTCGCTGCGGCGTCAAATCGCCGGCACCATTACGGCGGGCCTCGAACCGCCGAAAGTCTTGATGGAGGCGCTGGCGCGGTTTCAGAACGAACAGCGCAGCATAGAATACGTCAAACTCGACGCCGCGCAGGCCGGAACCATCGATCCGCCGTCGCCCGAAGCGCTTGCGGCCTATTTCGACGACCACAAAACCCAGTTCCGCGCGCCCGAATATCGCAAGATGTCCTTTGTCGTGGTGACGCCGGAAGATATCGGCAAGTGGACTGAGGTTTCCGACGAGGACGCCAGAAAGGTATTCGAGCAACGCCGCAACGCGCTTGGAACGCCGGAACGGCGTCAGGTGTCGCAGATCATCTTCCCGAACGCGGAGGAAGCCACGGCGGCGCGCAACCGGATTGCATCCGGATTGTCATTTGAGGATCTGGCCAAGGAGCGCGGCCTCAATCCATCCGACGTCGACCTCGGCCTCATCACCAAGTCAACGATGGACCCCGCGATTGCGGACGGCGCCTTCACGCTGGCGTCCGGCGATGTAAGTCAGCCGCAGCAGGGCAAGTTCGGCTTTGCCCTGGTCAAGATCGGCAAGATCGAGCCGGCGGTGACGCCATCCTATGAGGGCGTCGCGGCAGAGCTCAAAAAGCAGATCGCGAGCGAGCGTGCGCGAACCAAGGTCGCCGAGTTGCGCGACAAGATGGAGGACGAGCGCGGCGGGGGGGCGAGTGTTATCGAGGCCGCGCAGAAACTGGGGCTTGCCGCAGTTACTATCGAGGCTGTCGACCGCTCGGGCCGCGGTCCCAACGGCCAGCCGGCAGCGAACATCCCCCGCGGACTCGACGTCGTCTCGCAAGGATTTAGCAGCGACGTCGGGGTCGACAACGATCCGATCCAATTCAACGGCGGCTATGTCTGGTACGATGTTGTGGTCATCACTCCGTCACGCGAACGCAGCCTTGATGAAGTCAGGGACCAGGTCGAGGCGAAATGGCGCGACGACCAGATCACGAGCCGGTTGCGCGCCAAGGCAACCGACCTGGTTCAGCGGCTGGAACAGGGTGGCAAACTCGCCGAGATGGCCGCCCAGGCCGGGAATGTCGAGACCGCGAGTGGATTGAAGCGCGAGGCATCCCTGCCCGGCTTGCCGGCCGGCGCCATCGCCGCCGCGTTTCGCACCGCCAAGGATGGAGTCGGGCAAACCCCCGACGTGACAGCCAATGCGTGGATCGTCTTTCGTGTCACCGACATCAGCGTGCCGCCGGTCGACCTTGCCTCGGACGAAATGAAGAAACTGAAGGAAACCGTCAAGCGCGGACTGACCGACGAACAGGTTGCGGAATACATCACTAAGCTTGAGGCGGAGATCGGCACCAACGTGAATCAGACTGCGTTTGCGCAGGTCACCGGCGCGAATAACTAACGAGAGCGAACGTGCGGGCGGCGCCTGAAAGGTGATTTTTGTGCTCATCTTGAGGGCCTGGTTTTTGCGTTTTCCTGAAAGCACGTGATGGACAATCTCAAATCTATCCTCGGAAAGGTCGCTACCGGCGCCACGCTGTCGAGCGAGGAAGCGGCGGCCGCCTTCGACAGCATGATGTCCGGCGAGGCCACGCCCTCGCAGATGGGTGGATTGCTGATGGCGCTTCGCGTCCGTGGCGAGACTGTCGACGAGATCACCGGTGCGGTGTCCGCGGTGCGCGCCAAGATGCTGCGCGTCAAGGCTCCTCCCGATGCCGTCGATGTGGTCGGCACCGGCGGTGACGGTTCCGGTTCGGTCAACGTGTCAACCTGTGCCTCCTTCATTGTCGCAGGCGCTGGCGTGCCCGTCGCCAAGCACGGTAACCGCGCATTGTCGTCGCGCTCGGGCGCGGCGGACGTGCTGTCTTCGCTTGGGGTCAAGATCGACATCACGCCGGATCATGTCGGCCGCTGCGTTGCCGAGGCCGGTATCGGCTTCATGTTCGCACCGTCGCACCATCCCGCCTGGAAAAACGTCGGCCCGACCCGCGTCGAACTGGCCACGCGAACCATCTTCAATCTGCTGGGGCCACTCTCCAATCCCGCCGGCGTCAGGCGGCAAATGGTCGGCGTGTTTTCGAAACAATGGGTGCAACCGCTGGCGCAGGTGCTGAAGAATCTCGGCGCCGAATCGGTGTGGGTTGTCCACGGCTCCGATGGCCTCGATGAAATTACCCTCACCGGCCCGACCTTTGTCGCCGCGCTGGAGAACGGCACCATCCGCACCTTCGACGTGACGCCGGAGCAAGCCGGGTTGACGTGTGTCGCCGGCGAGGCGCTGAAGGGCGGCGATGCCAATGCCAATGCGGTCGCGTTGCAAAGCGTCCTCGATGGGATGCCGAGCCCGTTTCGCGATGTCGCCTTGCTCAACGCTGCGGCGGCGCTGATCGTGGCCGGCCGCGCGAAGAACCTGACGGAAGGTGTGGCGCTCGGCGTCAAATCGATCGACAGCGGCGCTGCAGCGGCACGACTGAAACATCTCATCGCGGTCTCAAACAGCTGAGCGCGGGTCCCCCAATGTCTGATATCCTGACCAGGATCGAGGCCTACAAGCGTGAGGAGATCGCCGCCGCCAAGCGCATCCACCCCTTGGCCAGCCTCCAAGCCAGGGCCAAGGCAGCGCCGGCGCCGCGCGGCTTTGTGACGGCGATCCGCCAAAGGCTCGCGCGCGGCGATTACGCGCTTATCGCCGAAGTGAAGAAGGCTTCGCCGTCGCGAGGCTTGATCCGCGCCGATTTCGACCCGCCCGCGCTTGCAAAGGCCTACGAGGTCGGCGGCGCCACGTGTCTATCGGTACTGACGGACACGCCATCCTTTCAGGGCCACCTTGATTTCATGGTGGCGGCGCGCGCGGCCACCGCGCTGCCGGTGCTGCGCAAGGATTTCATCTACGACACCTATCAGGTGGTCGAGGCCCGCGCTTACGGTGCCGACTGCATCCTGATCATCATGGCCGCACTCGACGACGCCGTGGCGCGGGACATCGAGGACGCAGCCATTGCGCACGGTATGGACGTCCTGGTCGAAGTCCACGATCGCACCGAACTCGACCGTGCTTTAGAACTTCGCTCGCCGATGATCGGGATCAACAACCGGAACCTGCGCACCTTCGAGACCACGCTCGCGACCAGCGAGGCGCTGGCACCGCTGGTTCCGAAAGACCGCCTGATGGTCGGCGAGAGCGGCATCTTCGCACCCGCCGATCTCGCCCGGCTGGCGCGTTTGGGAATGTCGACTTTCCTGGTCGGGGAAAGCCTGATGCGACAGGCGGATGTCGCGGCCGCGACACGCGCGCTGCTCGTGCGGGGCGATGCCGTCAATGCGACCGGGGCACGCTGATGCGCCGGTCATCCAGAAGCGAAGCTTCCCTCACCCATATCGACGCGAAGGGTGAAGCGCGGATGGTCGACGTGTCCGCCAAGGCCCCGACCGAACGGACGGCGGTGGCGGAAGGCCGAGTCGTCATGAGCAAGGCGACGCTCGCGTTGATCGTTTCTGGCAATGCCAAAAAGGGCGACGTGCTGGGCACCGCACGGGTCGCCGGAATCATGGCGGCCAAGCGAACCGCCGAGCTGATACCCTTGTGCCATCCGTTGGCCTTGTCGAAGGTTACGCTGGACATTGCGCCCGATAAAAATCTGCCCGGCTGCGTTGTCCGTGCCACTGTGAAGGTTTCCGGGCCGACCGGTGTCGAGATGGAGGCGCTGACGGCGGTCTCTGTCGCGTGCCTGACGATCTACGACATGATCAAGGCAGTCGAACGCGGCGTTCGCATCGAAGGCATTCATCTGGTCGAGAAAATGGGCGGCAGTTCCGGACATTACCGCACCGAAGATTGACCGGCCGGGAGAATGCGTAACGCCGCAGCGGCAGATAAAGCTGCCAACGCGCGGCCGGGACGGCTCCGGCGAACGGTCAGATTAATTGGCGATTAACCCAACTTGCTAACCTCACCTCCATACCGGTGAGGTATCGCTGTATTGGGCCGGTGCATGGAAATGCGTCGGTGTTTAGCCCAAGCAGCGATCGCGACCAATGACGGCAGAAGCCCCCGCCTCGTTCGATGTGAAAGCATTTTTGTCCAGCGGTCCGATCCGGTGGCTTATCGCCGGCGGCGCATTCCTGATCGCGGCCATCGCGATCGGCACCACGATCATGGTCGACAACTTTCGCGAACGAGCCCTGAGCAGCAACGAACGCGAACTGGAGAACACGGTACTGTTGGTGGCCCGTCACTTCGATCAGCAGCTCGAAGATTTCACCGTCATTCTGAAGGACATTGCCGGGCAAATCCATTCCGACGGAATGACATCCGAAATATTCAGAGGACAGCTCGCCACCCTGGAATGGCACGAGACGTTGAGGAAAAAGGTCGGAGCCTATTCCGATATCGCCGGCATCAATGTGTTCGACGCCGGTGGCACGTTGATCAATTCGTCCGACGTCTGGCCGGTTCCGGATGTCAAAATCGACGACCGCGCCTTCTTCAGGACGTTCAAGTCAGGCACCGCGGCCACACCGGTATTGATCGAACTGGCGCGGGGCCGCATCGCCGGCGGGTGGGCAACCATCATCGCGCATAAGGTGACCGGACCGAAGGGTGAGTTCATCGGGGTCGTCGCAAGGGCCATCGCGCCGGCCACTTTCGAGAAATACTTCGCATCCGTCGCGCTTGGCGAGGGCGCGGCAATCTCGATGTATCTCCGCGATGGAACGCTTCTGGCTCGCTATCCGCATATCGAGCGGATGATCGGATCGCACGTCAGGACCAGCCCCATCTATCGGTTCATTTCATCGCCAATCGGCCGTGGGACGATACGCCTGACCAGCCCGATCGACGCCCAGGAACGAGTGGCATCGGCTCATGCGTTGAAAAGCTTCCCGATAGCCATAGTCGCGAGCACAACCGTCGCGGCGGCGCTCGCCGATTGGCGCGAGCAAACCAGGTTCTTGATCCTGGTGGCCGCCTTTTCCGTACTCGTGATAACGGCGATGCTGGTTCTTTTCGTTCGAAAATTGTTGCAGCAACACCGGATGGAGAAGCACCGCCTGGACACGGCGATCAACAACATGACGCAAGGCTTGCTGCTGTATGATGCATCCCAGCGGCTGGTGGTCTGCAACCAGCGTTATATTTGTATGTATGGGCTGTCGCCCGACGTGGTAAAGCCAGGCCTTGCCTTTCGCGATCTTGTCGCGCATCGAAAGGCCACCGGGTCCTTCAAGGGCGACGTTGACGCATTCGTGTCGGACGTCTTGCGCAAGGTCGCGCTGGGTGAAATTACCCACAGCACGGTCGAGACCGCGGACGGACGTTCAATCCAGATCGTCAACCAGCCACTGAAGAGCGGTTGGCTGACCACCCATGAGGACATCACCGAGCGCACGCGTGTTGAAGAGCAGATCCGACATCTGGCCCACTACGACGCGCTGACCGATCTGCCCAATCGCGCCTTGTTTCATGAACGGCTGAGACAGCAATTGGATCAAATTGTTCCGGGCGAACAGCTGGCGGTGCTGTACATCGACATTGACGAATTCAAGAGCGTCAATGATTCGCTCGGCCATATGATAGGCGACGAGTTATTGAAATCCGTAGCGCTGCGCCTCGGCCAGTGCATCGATGGCGCCGACTTTGTCGCACGGCTGGGAGGCGACGAATTCGCCATCGTTCAGACCGCGGTCAAGGACCCCGCCGAAGTCGTCGACCTCGTCACGCGGGCCTTCGATGCGATCCGCGAACCTTGCGAGTGTCTCGGTCACCAGGTTGCATCAGACGCCAGCATCGGCATTGCTCTGGCACCGCAGCATGGAATTGACCTCGATCAAATCCTGAAAAATGCTGATCTGGCGATGTATGCTGCCAAGTCAGCGGGTCGGCGGACCTGGCGTTTCTTCGAGCCGGCAATGGACGCCCACGTAAAGGCACGCCGACTACTCGAGATCGATCTGCGCAAGGCGATCGCCGACCAAGCGTTGGAGGTCTATTACCAGCCCTGCCTCAGTCTCCATAGCAACAGGATCACCGGCTGCGAAGCGCTGGTGCGCTGGCGGCACCCCGAACGAGGCATGGTCTCGCCGGCCGAGTTCATCCCGATCGCTGAAGAAACCGGTCTGATCAATGAACTCGGCGAATGGGTGCTAGCGATCGCATGTGCGGAAGCCACCACATGGCCCGACGATACCAGCCTCGCCGTCAACGTCTCGCCTGTTCAATTCAGAAGCGGCTCGCTGGCATTGAAGATCGTTGCCGCGCTCGCGGCTTCCGGACTTCCGGCGAGCCGGCTGGAACTGGAAATCACCGAGGCGGTATTGATCCGCGATGACGATGCCGCCCTGGAGGTTCTTCACCAGCTTCGCGCCATCGGGGTGCGGATTGCGCTCGACGATTTTGGCACCGGCTATTCCTCGTTGAGCTATCTGCAGCGCTTTCCGTTCGACAAGATCAAGATCGATCGCTGCTTCGTCAACGATCTCGCCGAACAGGGCGGGTCGTCCATTGTGCAAGCCGTGGTGAACATCGCCGCTGCGCGGCACATGACAACCACGGCAGAGGGCGTTGAAACGCAACGGCAACAGGAAATGCTGCGTGCGCTCGGCTGCACCGAAATGCAGGGATATCTGTTCAGCCCACCAAAGCCGGCCGCGGAAGCCAAGCGGATGCTGCTCGCCCACCGCGCCTTACAAACGGCCGTGGCCTAACTCGAGGATTTCGGGGCGGCATGACGCCGCCTCGACCGCTTCGCTCTATGGTTAGTTTGGAACCGCAGCCTTCGGCGATGACGAGGGACCGCCGGCATTGACGGTAACGCCGCGCAGCAGGTTGTAGGCGGCGGCAAGCGCCTTGTCGTCCTTCTCGGCGGGCGGAACGTAGGATTGCGAACCGGTCTGCTCCGCGCCTTCGGCCGCGAGATGCCCGCGCATCGAAGCCTCGCCCTTGGTTTCCGAATGGGCCTTCAACTCGTCGGGCACATCCTGCAGCACCTCGATGTCAGGCGAGACACCCTTCGCCTGGATCGATCGGCCGGACGGTGTAAAATAGCGCGCGGTGGTCAGTGCCAGTGCGCCGTGGCCGGTGCCGAGCGGGATGATCGTCTGCACCGAGCCCTTGCCGAACGAGCGGGTGCCGATCAGGGTCGCGCGCTGGTGGTCGCGCAAGGCGCCTGCGACGATCTCCGATGCGGACGCCGATCCGCCGTTGATCAAAACGACAAGCGGTTTGCCCTTGGTGAGGTCCCCGCCCCGCGCCGTAAAGCGCTGGGTTTCCTCCGGCCGGCGGCCCCGCGTCGAGACGACTTCGCCCCTTGCCATGAACGCGCTTGACACGGAAACCGCCTGTTCGAGCAGCCCACCCGGATTGTTACGAAGGTCGACGACATAGCCGGCGAGTTTCTCCGACGGAATTTGTTTCGATATGTCGCCAATCGCCTTCCTCAGCTCATCGGTGGTCTGGTCGTTGAACGAACTGATCCGGATGTAGCCGATATTGCCGCCGTCCGTTCGGTGGATGACCGGACGGACGCGGATGATCTCGCGCATGATCGACACGTTGATCGGGGTCTCAGCCCCCTTGCGAATAATCGTTAGTCGCGTCTTCGTATTGACCGGCCCTTTCATCCTGTTCACGGCCTGCTCCAGGGTGAGCCCCTGGACCGCGTCGTCATCGATTTGGGTGACCAGGTCGCCCGACATGATGCCGGCCTTCGCCGCGGGCGTGCCATCCATCGGCGCAACCACCTTGATAAGCCCATCCTCCATCGTGACCTCGATCCCAAGCCCACCGAACTCGCCCTGGGTGATCTCCCGCATTTCGCGCCAGGCGCCGTCATTCATGTATCGCGAATGGGGATCAAGCGAGGTGATCATGCCGCTGACCGCGCCCTCGATCAGCTTGGTATCATCGGGCTTTTCGACATAGTCGGCCCGGACACGCTCAAACACCTCACCAAACAGGTTGAGTTGCGAATAGGTGTCGGCGCCGACCGCGGCCTTGGCCACAGCGACCCATTGCGCGGCCTGCGGCCCGGTGACGAGAAGGCTCAGGCAGATACCCGCGGCCGTGCCGAGGAAGAACTGGGAATTCTTGCGCATGGATGGCGAACCCTCTCGCTGTCGGTGACGGCCTGCTATGGGCCTGGAACAAATTCGCGTGGTTATCGGGCCATAGTCCACAACACCATTCTGGTATCATTGAGGCCGCTCGACGGTGTCAGGGGCCGAGAGCCGAAGCCGCGCCTCGTCGATGATGTGGCAGAACATTGCGCGAGCCACGCCATCGTGGGCCGATATACGCGCTGTACCGCCGCGGCAAGACCGTAATCCCACGGCCTTTCCAATTTGAAATCGGCTACGGCTGTTTGGAATCCATCAGCACGAACAGGATCCGGCAGGCCTGCGTTCCGCGATTGACCCAGGCGTGATTGGTCGCCTGCTGCACGATGGTATCGCCCGGCTTGAGATGGACGACGCTGTCATCAAGCATCATGTCAATCTCGCCCGACAACACCACGGCATAATCGACGCTGCGGGTGCGATGCATCAGCGGGTGGGTGACGGGAAGTCCTCGCGCCGGCGCTACAGCGCCGACCGCCTTCATCAGAAAGCCGGGCTCCATCTTTGCTTCGGTCGCCGCATCGAGCGGCGGAAACTCCACCACGCGGAATTTGGTGCCGTTGTCGAGTGGCGATACACCGACCGGGATCGCCGAGGTGTCGTCCTTGAAGGAGAAGCCGAGCGGATAGGAATTGGTGACCCAGAGATTGGTGGAAGTCAAACCGTAGGGCCCACTCTGCAGCAGCATGCGGCTGTCGAACATCACCACCGCCTTGTTGTTGGCATCCAATCCCGTCACGACGCGGCGAATATCGGAAGCGCCAGCGGCTGAGCAGGCCGGCAGCATGACGGCGAACGAATAAATTGCCTTGCGGAACATGGTTGGACTCCCTCGCGGCGAAGGCTGATCTTCGTGTCAGCACGGCCGAGAGGGAGGATGGCAGGACGGGTGTGGGCCGGTCAATGTCGCAGTGTCGTTTGCAGCCGGCTATTACGCTCAACGGCCGTAGAGGCCGGTTACGGTCGCCTTCGCCAGGGTATGGAAGTGCAGGTCGAAGCCAACCAAAGCAGCGGAAGCCATCTCGTTCTTCGCATCCGGCAATTTGTCGACATCGACCGCAAAAACCGTGATCTGGTAACGGTGCGGCTTGTCCCCGGTCGGCGGACACGGGCCACCATACCCAGCCGTGCCGAAATCGGTTCGGCTCTGGATCGCCCCCTTGGGCATCAATTTCTTCTTCATGTCGCCGGCGCCCTTCGGCAATGACGTTACGCCCGGCGGAATATTGTAGACAACCCAGTGCCACCAGCCGCTGCCGGTCGGCGCATCCGGATCATAGATACTGACGGCGAAGCTCTTGGTACCGCTGGGTGCTCCGCTCCAGCTCAGGGAAGGCGAGATGTTGCCTCCGGTGCAGCCGAAACCTTTGAACACCTGTTCATTGGCAATGGTGGCACCCTCTTTGATTTCGGCGCTGGTCAGGCTCAAACTCTGTGCATTCGCTACGCTTGCACCCAGCGCACTCACGCCGAGTGCAGCGAGCCAGATCGTCAGTTTCGTCATGGCAGTTCCTCTTCTTTAGCGAGCCGAGCATGTTTGGATAGCCCCAAAGTAGAGCAAGCCTTTAGCAACTTTCGCAATGGGATGGAAGTTCAGGAAGCAATGGACCACAGGCTTACCCGACCCGATGCAATCGGCTATGGATATTCCCAAGGCGCAAGGCGGGTCGCCAATAGCGATCCCGGCGTCGCCTCCACCGGAAATAATTCCGGGGAGACAATCGGGAGGACCGCATGCTCAAGTCAATTTCGATCGCCGCCGCCCTGGCGCTTGGCGTTGTCTGCGTCATCATGCTGCCGGTGCCGGGCCAGCGTGTAGCCGCGCAATCGGCTGGGTTGTTCGTCAACGCTGTAGACCTCGATATCGTGCCGGCCGAGCGCGAGAAGTTTCTGGCGGCGATCACGGAGAATGGCGCTGCGTCGGTGAAGGAGCCGGGTTGCCGCCGGTTCGATATCCTCAACCTCGCCAGCGATCCGAACCACTTCTTCCTCTATGAAATCTACGACGACGAGGCAGCCTTGAAGTCCCACCGCGAGACCGCTCATTTCAAGAAATATGCGGCGACAGTGACCAATATGGTCGCCAAGCGAGAGGCTAGGCCAATGTCCGTGATCGCTTCAAACATCCAGGCCAAGTGACAAAACCAGGTAACCGACTGGCCCCAGGGATGCATCGGCCGGCTTTATGGTTGCCGGCTGAGCATTTCTCGCATAGGAGCGCACGATGAACTTGCCCAGAGGCTCGCTGAACTGCGGCTTTTGAGGCAAGAAGCGGTCGGATATTTCCCGGAGACCACGATGAACGAAGCGACCCGCATCCCGACCGCCAGCGAACTCGGCGCCAGCACCGAAGAATTCCAGAACCTTCACGAGTTCGTGCGCCAGGCGCGCGCCAACCTCAACCAGAACGCCTGGGATTATATCGTCGGCGCTGCCGAGACCGAGACCACGATGCGCCGCAACCGCATGGCGCTCGACGAGATTGCATTCCGGCCACGGGTGCTGCGCAATGTGGCCAGGATCGATGCCTCCGCCGAGTTGTTCGGCCGCAAATTACGTCTGCCGGTAATGATGGCACCGGTCGGCGCGCTGGAGATCTTCGATTCCGCTGGCGCTGCCGCCAGCGTCGCCCGCGGCGTCGGCAGGTTCGGCGCAGCCCATATGCTGAGCTCGGTCTCTGAGCCCGGCCTTGAGAAGGTCGCTGAGGCTGCGCCCGGCGCGCTCCGGATCTATCAGCTTTATGTGCGCGGCGACGATGCCTTTGTCGAGGATCGTGTTCGCCGCGCCATCGACAGCGGCTACAGCGCATTCTGCCTGACCGTCGACACCGCGCATTATAGCCGCCGCGAGCGCGATATCGCCAAGCGCTACGTCCGCGAAAGCCGCTTGCGCGCCACCGGCGGTGACTTCCAGAAGGGGCTGGAGTGGCGCACCGTCAAGCTGATCAAGGACAAGTACAAGATTCCGCTGATCCTCAAGGGGATCGCTACCGCAGAGGACGCGGCGATCGCGCTCGATCACGGGGTCGAGTGGATCTACGTGTCGAACCATGGCGGGCGTCAGCTCGACCACGGCCGCGGTGCCATGCATGTACTCCCCGAAATCGTCAGCGCGGTCGGGGGCCGGGCGAAAATCATGGTCGACGGTTCGTTCTGCCGCGGCAGCGACATCGTCAAGGCGATCGCGATGGGTGCCGATCTCGTCGGCATCGGCCGCCTGCAATGCTGGGCGCTGGCGGCCGCCGGCGAAACCGGGATCGTGCGGATGCTGGAGCTCTTGGAAGACGAAGTCATCCGCTCCCTGGGATTGCTTGGCGTTACAAAATTCGCCGAGATCGACAAATCCTATTTGCACGCGGCAGCGCCAACCAACCTGCCCGATGTCTTGAGTGCCTTTCCGTTGCTGGACATCGAGCCGTACCGGTATTGAAGCGATCGGGTGAGAGACGAGGCATGCCGGATCGGTTGCTCGCCTGTCCCGATTTTCGTAAACCGCAGCAATGACCGCACCCCTGCTCGCTCCCGGCACCGCCGATGCGCTGCTGTTCGATCTCGGCCGCGTGGTGCTCGATATCGACTTCAACCGAACGCTGGCCTGCTGGGCCGGTCACGCCGGATGCGAGCCGGCGCATTTGGTCGGGCGGTTTGCCCGAGACGAACTTTATCGGCGCCACGAGAAGGGCGTGATCAGCGATCCCGAGTTCTTTGCGGGCTTGCGCGCGTCACTGGGCGTCACTTTGTCGGACACCCAGCTTCTCGAGGGCTGGAACGCGATCTTCGCGGGCGAAATGCCCGGTATCGCCCAGCTCCTGGCGCGCGCCGCGCAGCGCCTGCCGCTTTACGCGTTCTCCAATACCAATAGCCCCCATGTCGAATATTTTTCGCAGAGATATGCCGATGTACTCAGGCATTTCCGCGAATTGTTTCTATCCTCCTCGATCGGGCTTCGGAAACCGGACGCGCAGGCCTATGATCACGTGGTAAACGCGATCGGGGTGCCGGCCGAACGCATCGTGTTCTTCGACGATCTCGCCGAGAACATCGAGGGCGCACGTGAGCGCGGACTGGTCGCGGTACACGTTACTTCGCCGAACGACGTGGCAAACGCGCTTGCCGCGCTCGGGATTTGAGGGGATTGGCTTTGGGAGTTCTATCTTGGCATTGATGCCGGTCGCAGATGCGCTGTCGGCCGTTCTGGCGGGCGCCGAACCGCTGCCTGAGGAAATGGTCGCGCTGGACGAGGCCCACCGTCGGGTATTGGCACGCGACGTCGCGGCCTTGCGTACCCAGCCGCCGCAGGCGATGTCGGCGATGGATGGCTATGCGGTGCGCTCGGCGGACGCATCCCACGTCGCGGCCCGGCTCAAGGTGATCGGCGAGGTCGCCGCCGGCCGGCCCTTCGAGCGGGCTGTCGGCGTGGGCGAAGCGGTGCGCATCTTTACCGGCGGGGTCATTCCCGACGGCGCCGACGCCGTCATCATCCAGGAAGACACCGTCACCGAAGGGGACGGTATCACCATCACCGAAGCCGCGATTCCGGGGCGGCATATCCGCCCCGCGGGGGTCGACTTTCGCCAGGGCGATGTGCTGCTGGCCGCCGGCAGCCGCCTCACCGACCGTGATCTCTCACTTGCCGCCGGCATGAACTACCCCAACCTCGCCGTGCGCCGCCGGCCCAGGGTCGCGATCCTCGCTACCGGCGACGAGTTGGTGATGCCGGGCGAGACGCCCGGCCCCGGACAGATCGTGTATTCGAACGGTTACGCGCTGCGGGCGCTGGCCCGTGACGAAGGCGCCGAGACCATCGATCTCGGCATCGCCGCCGACACCCTTGAGGCCACGACGGACGGTATCCGCCGCGCCAGGGAATTGGGCGCCGATGTTCTCGTCACCACCGGCGGGGCCTCGGTCGGCGACCACGACCTCGTCAAGCGGTCGCTCGAGGCGGAAGGCGTTGCGATGGCGTTCTGGCGGATTGCGATGCGGCCGGGCAAGCCGATGATGCACGGACGGCTCGGCGCCATGCGCGTGATCGGCCTGCCCGGCAATCCGGTGTCGTCCTATGTCTGTGGCTTCCTGTTTCTGGCGCCGCTGATTCGCGCGCTGTCGGGGCGATCGGTTGTTCATCACCTCAGCGAAACCGCATTGCTCGGACGCGATGTCGCCGCCAATGATCTGCGCGAAGACTATCTACGGGCTCGCCTTCACGCGCGCGCCGACAGTACGTTGATCGCCACGCCGGTCAACCATCAGGACAGCTCGTTGTTGGGGAATCTCGCTGCAGCACGGGCGCTTGTGATCCGTGCGCCGTTTGCGCCAGCAGCAGCCGAAGGCACCGCATGCGACATCCTGCGGCTGCCGGACTGAGCCTGGAACCCATGGGTTCCCGCAAAAGCAATTTCGTTGACGAAAAATTAAATGGTTGCAGAACACATATGGAACATATAGTGTTCGTTCATGATTTGTTTCTAAACTTTGACGGCCGTCAATCGGAGCTCTAACTCCGCTGGTCTCAAAATTTAGACGTCTCGCAATCGAACGACAGCAACCTGGGGACTGGTCGAGATGCTCACGCGCAAACAATACGAACTTCTGCGATTCATCAGCGAGCGCCTGAAGGAGTCCGGCGTACCGCCTTCCTTCGACGAGATGAAGGACGCGCTGGATCTCCGTTCGAAGTCCGGCATCCACCGCCTTATCACCGCGCTCGAAGAGCGAGGATTCATTCGCCGCCTGCCGAACCGCGCCCGCGCCATCGAAGTGATCAAGCTGCCGGAGCTTTCGGCTGCTGGCAGCGGCAATGGCCGGCGTGGGTTCACGCCCAGTGTCATCGAAGGCACGCTTGGCAAGGTCCGCAGCGGCGGCAGCATAGGCTCCGAGGACGATGGCAGCCGCCCAGTGGCCGTCCCGGTCATGGGCCGCATCGCCGCGGGCACGCCGATCGAGGCATTGCAGACCCGCAGCCACACCATCAGCGTCCCCCCCGACATGCTCGGGTCCGGCGAGCACTATGCGCTTGAGGTGCGCGGCGATTCCATGGTGGACGCAGGAATCCTCGACGGCGACATGGCGCTGATCCAGCGCAACGAGACCGCCGACACCGGCGACATCGTGGTGGCTCTGATCGATGATGAGGAAGCCACATTGAAGCGCTTCCGCCGCCGCGGCGCGTCGATCGCGCTGGAGCCGGCCAATACCTCCTATGAAGTCCGTATCCTGCCACCCAACCGGGTGAAGATTCAGGGCAAGCTGATCGGTCTTTACCGGAAATACTGAGCAGACAGACCTCGTCGCGACACTCATTCACGCGCCGCGAAGGCGGGGCATTCTCTATGCCCCGCCTTCAGCATCCCTGATTTCAGCGGGAAACGGAGCGGCGCCAATGGCTGGACAGCCTTTCGCGGGCGGTGACGACGAGCTCATTCGTCCGCCTTGCGGCACAGGTTCCCTTGGGCTCGATCGCAGGACGACAAAACGCATTTGTGATTTGGGCCCCTGACGGAGCCGCACATTTGCCGTCAATGGCGCACAAGCTCACGCCCTGATGTCCACTCTGATAGAGGCCTGCGCCTCTTTCGATTGAGCATGAGCTTTCCCGGAAGACGTTCCGACATTTTCCGGATCATGCTCAAGGCGGCGCCGGTTGCTATCTCGAACGAGGAGCAGTCCGATGTGTGACTATAGTCTGCACGCCGTTGCGACGCGTCCCGCGCAAGTGGGAGAAACCCTGATCACCACGACCTTCCGCGGCACCGCGACGCGCGGTTTTGCATCAAAAAACGAACCCGATGTCGCGGTTTGCGTGCTGCCCGGGACGGAATTGGCATTCGCCGACAACGTCAGATACGACAGCCGATGGATCTGGACGCGACAGGTCGATTTCCGGGTAGGAAAATTCGGCGCAACGGACCGGCACATTCGCAATCGACACCATGACACGATCGAATTTCCGGACGGAAGCCATGTGCTGGTGACACTGCTTTGCGAAGGCCAGCGCGCGACGGTGCTGCAACTGCCGGTGGCTCGACAAGCCGCGGACCGTGCGGCAACCGTTGCCCACGCACCGGCGGCGACACCGATCTCCGCCAGCTAACTATCGCCGCGGCACGCCCGATCAACGATGCTTGCGCCGAACCGAGCACAAGACATGCCATGAAATACGGAATGGACGCCCGCGCCGAAGAACGGGAGCATCTGAAACTGGCGCTCGCGACATTCGCGTTGCAGCTCGATGTCTTCGAGATGCGAACGCATGACGTGCTCCTCGCCGTCGGCAAGCCCGGAAATCACGATCCGCCGGCGGATAAAGCGCGCTGGCCGCAGGAGAAAAACGGGCTTGGCGGTCAATAAAGTCTCATGGCAACAAGTGGGGCACGTGACCGAGCCCGGCCGCTACATGTTCAGATTTGGCTGGCTTACGATTACGGCGGAAGATCTCGCCGTCTGGCGGCAATTCCCGGATGCGCTGTTTGCGCTGGTGAAAACGGCAGGGGCACCGGCGATGGACGAGACTGAGGAGTTTCATCTCGGCGCATTCGAACTGCGCGACAGCTCTTTGTCTCGTGAGAACTGAAGCGGCTCACCATTCCGGGATGGTCCCACCGGGTCCGCGCTGGCGCGGCCCGATGACAGGCTCCGGACCAGACCTCAGATGCGCAATTGCGCATCGTAGTTCGATGCCACGCATCGCCCCGGAATAGCGGAGCAGGCATCTATCTCAATCCTCCGCCTGCAGATCAGCTTCGGCCGGCGTCGCATCCACGGCCCGCGGGGCTACCGGCCGCGGTGCGAGGTTGGTGGGCTCCGTCTCCGCTTCGCCTGCGGCCCCGGGCGCCCATGGGCGGTTGACGCCTCTTGGTTTGACCGCGTCGACAATAAATCCGTCCCTAACCTGCCGAAGGGCGATGGCGCCCTGCCTTCGCAAACGTTCGAGGTCGATGACCGTGGAGCCACAAGCCGGCGGCGCCTGCTTTGCGGTCACCAGAACTACCGCGTGTCTGCAATCGTCGGCAAGCGCGTCGGGACGCAGCGTCAACGCCACGAACCGGCCGTCGGCCAGCGGCGTCACACACCCCTCATCATCGCAGGAGACGCCATCGGTGAGCGAGGATTCGCCCGCCTGTCGCGGGTCCGCGTCGGCAGCCAGCCATTCCTTGATCAGGAAGCCATCCTTGCCGGTCTTCATCAGGTGCAGCCGGCCATCCCGGCCACGGACACCGACATTGTGGCCGTCGCCGGAAATCAGGATATCCGGCTGCGGCACCGCCAGCGCCCAGATCACCGAAAGCTGGAGTACAGCCGCCCCGCTCCAGCGCAGCGGCGTCCGTAACAGCCCGAGCAGGATGATCCCGACACTTGCCGCAATCAGCGGGCCGGTTCCGAACGCGGCCATGCGGCCGATCGCGCCCGGAAGGGCAGCAACCCGTTCCGTCACCACGATCATCCAGTCGATTCCTACGCCCATCAGCCACCAGAAGAAGCCATCGAAGCCAAAGGGCATGGCGGCCAGACCGAGCATGCCTGCGGGCATCACCAGCGCGGAGACGACCGGCATCGCCGCCAGATTGGCGAGCACGCCATACGGCGTCACCCGGTGAAAGTGGAAGGCGGCATAGGGCGTGGTCGCAAGCCCCGCCACCAATGACGCGAGCGTCAGCACCACGATTTCGCGACCGCCCCACAATGCCACTTTCGCGGTAGCGGAGCTGTCCGGCGCTGCAAACAGGCGGGGCATGCCGATCTGCACCAGGGCCACTAGCCCAAGCGTAGCCGCAAATGACATCTGGAAGCTCGGATGCACCAGCGCCTCAGGCGCCAGCGCAAGCACCACCATTGCCGCCAGCGCCAGCGTGCGGAACGTCACAGCTCGGCGGTCGACCATCACGGCGATCAGCACCACCGCAGTCATGTAGAACGACCGCTGGGTCGCCACTTCCGCTCCCGACAGCAGCAGATAAAAGGCGGCCGCGGCAAGCGCGCCGGCAGCGGCCCATTTCTTGATGGGAAAGCCCACAGTCAGCACCGGGAAGAACGCCAGCAGCGCGCGGATCGCGAAGAACACGACGCCGGCGACGACCGCCATGTGATATCCCGAAATCGAGAGCACGTGGCCGAGGCCGGAAATGAACATGGCATCGTTGACGGGGGTGGTGATGGCGTCGCGGCGGCCGGTCAAGAGCGCGGTCGCAATGGCTCGCTTGTCGCCGTCCAGCGTCGTCCGTATCCTCGCGTCGATCGCATCGCGCAGGTCCTGCATGAAGGCGGCGTAACGCAGGGATAGCCCGCCCGCGACCGGCGGCTCGACGGTCTTGATGGCACCGGTGACAAAGCCGGAGGCCCCGATGCCCTGAAAGAACATGTCGCGGGCAAAGTCGTAGCTGCCCGGGCGCAGCGGGGCGAGCGGCGGCTGCAGGCGCGCCTTCAATTCGACAAAACTGCCGACCGCGGGCGCGGTGCCCTTGCGCACCGACAACCGGACGCGCTCCAGTTTGGTTTGGATGCGCGGACCATCCATCTGCGTGACACGCAACACGAACCGGTCGGTGCGTTCGCGGATGTCGCGGGCCTCGACAAACCCCGAAAGCGACACCGAATAGGCCGGCCTCGCCAACACACCATGCGCGATCCGTGCCGTCTTCCACGTCGCCGTCGCGAAACCCGCAGCCATGGCCGCGACCATTACGGCGACCGGAAATATCCGTTGTCGGCGGAGCAAAAACGCCGCCGCGCAAAGTCCGATCGCGGTGACGGCGGCAACCGGCAGGACCGGCTCATGATCGGCGGTGAAATAGAGCGCAATGCCGGCGCCGAAGGCGATCGGCACCCAAGGCAGCAAACGGCCGGCGCCGGCCTCGGCGCGAGCCCATTCGCGAAGCTTGTCGAGAAAGGCTGGCCACGCGCCAAAACCGGACGGCGCAAAACCGCCCGCCTGCGCCGCGCCCCGCGGTGGCCAGGTTCCCGCAATACCCTGCGACCGGCCGGGAGCCCTGCCCCGCTCTGCCATCCCCTTATCCCACGCTACACTTCACACGCCATGCTACCCTGGCGTGTCAGGCGGGCAAAACCAGAACGGAAGCAGAATTCCCCGGGAAAGCCGCAATTCTCGTAAAAGCCCAACTCAGTTCAAACGTATCGTGCGAGCTTGCGTTTCTGCTAAGAGCCGCATCCAGCGGCCTCGATGCCGCGCGCGGAAACCTTAGCGTTCGCCACCAGATCAGGAACCAGCCTCCGTGACAGGTCCGGAACTGAAGCAACTTCGCCAGGATCTGGGTGACGCGATCGGCCGGCCATTGTCGGCGGCCGACATGGCTAAGCTTTGCGGGCTTGACGGCCGCGACGGCGCGGACATCCTCCGCAGATGGGAAGTGACGGGCCCCAGTGGGCCCGCGGGCAAACTCCTTCACATCCTGGCCATGGCCAGCGATCGCCATCCGATCCTGGAAAACTTCAACATCTTCGATCGGTGGGATGTCGATGAGAAGGACCGGCCTGCGCGCAAGGAGGCTTTCCGCGAAAAGATGCGCGACGAAATTCGCGAGCGCCTTGCCTGAGCGGGGAGCCCGCCTCCCCGACTGAGACAGGGTTTGACATCCCCGGTTCCTCCACGAGCGGCGCGCGACCTTCTGCGTTATCCACAACATAGAAGCCGCAAGCCGCCACCAATCGATAGCGTGACTTGCGGGTTTCCACCGGTTGCAAGACACTTCGTCACGGGTAGGTTGAGTGTCGGGCGGTGGGCGATGAGTAGCTTGGACACGGGATATAATTTCGATCGTTATCGCAGATTGCTTGCGGAGGCGGACGACGAGCCGAAGCGACTGGCATTCATCAATTTGCTGATCGAGGAGAAAGCCAGAGACCGGCTTGCTGAACACGCGCTTCGCGCCCGGCTTTCAGGGATGGGATTGCAATCGGCTTCAAGGCCGAACACGCGCGCCCAGGCGTGAACGGCGCTGCCGCCGGGGAAGCCCGCTTAACTGCAAGGCGGCCCTAACCCTTCGCGACTTCCTTGGCAAAAGTATCGCGCAGGCCGATGGTCCGGTTGAACACCGGACGATCCGGGGTCGAATCCGTGTCGCGCACAAAATAGCCCTGCCGCTCGAACTGCACGACATCGTCCGAATTGGCTTCGCCGATCGCAGGCTCGACCCTGGCGTTCTTCAATACTTCCAGCGATTGCGGATTGAGGTCGGCCACGAAATTGGCAGCGTCCGGATTGGGCTTGGCGAACAGCGGATTATAGAGGCGGATTTCGGCCGGCCGCGACTGCGCCGCCGGCAACCAGTGCATCGTCGCCTTGACCTTGCGGCCATCCGGCGCGTTGCCGCCGCGCGTGGCTGGGTCATAGGTGCAACGCAACTCAATCACCTCACCAGCGGCGTTCTTCACGGCCTCGCGGCAAGTGACGAAATAAGCGTAGCGGAGCCGCACTTCGGTCCCGGGCGACAGCCGGAAAAACTTCTTCGGCGGGTTCTCCATGAAGTCGTCCTGCTCGATGTAGAGCTCGCGGCCAAACGCGATTTTGCGCGTGCCGGCGGCCGGATCGTCCGGATGGTTCACGGCCTCGATTTCCTCGACCTGGCCTTCCGGATAATTCTCGATCACGACCTTGAGCGGCCGCAATACCGCCATCCGCCGCTGCGCCGTCTTGTTGAGAATTTCCCGGATGCAGAATTCCAGCATGCCGACATCGACCACGCTGTTGGCCTTGGCAACGCCAATGCGCTTGACGAATTCCCGGATCGCCGCCGGCGGCACGCCGCGCCGCTTCAGGCCGGCGATGGACGGCATCCGCGGATCGTCCCAGCCGGCGACATGGCCGCCGCGCACGAGTTCGGTCAGCACCCGCTTCGAGAGCAACGTATAGGTCAGATTGAGGCGGGCAAATTCGTACTGATGCGGCTTCGACGGCACCGGCAACTTGTCGAGCAGCCAGTCGTAAAGCGGCCGGTGGTCCTCGAACTCCAGCGTGCAGATCGAGTGCGTGATGCCCTCGATCGCGTCGGACTGCCCGTGGGCGTAGTCATAGCTCGGATAGATCGACCATTTGGCGCCGGTTCGCGGGTGGGTGGCATGCAGGATGCGATAGAGCACGGGGTCGCGCAGGTTGATATTGCCGGACGCCATGTCGATCTTGGCGCGCAGCACGCGCGCGCCGTTCGGAAACTCGCCCGTCTTCATGCGCCGAAACAGATCGAGGTTCTCCTCCACCGAGCGGTCGCGAAACGGGCTGTTCTGCCCGGGCTCGGTGAGCGTGCCGCGCTTGATCCTGATTTCCTCCTGCGACTGGTCGTCGACATAGGCAAGGCCGGCGCGAACGAGGCCCTCCGCCCACGTGTAGAGCTGCTCGAAATAATCGGAGGCATAGAACAGGTATTTGCCCCAGTCATAACCCAGCCACTTCACGTCGGCCTGAATCGAATCGATATACTCCTGCTCCTCCCTGGTCGGATTGGTATCGTCGAACCGCAGGTGACAGCGCCCGGAAAACTCCTGCGCGACACCGAAATTCAACGCAATCGACTTGGCATGGCCGATATGCAGGTAGCCGTTCGGCTCCGGCGGAAAGCGCGTTACGATCCGGTCATATCTTTTGGCGTCGAGATCGGCCTGCACGATGTCGCGGATGAAATCACGTCCCGCCTCTGCCGCCACCGGTTCCATGGTCATTCTTGTTTCCTGTTCTTAAATCAACGGTCTATCTGCCAAATCCGCCGCGCCCAAGGAAGGCTTTAGTTATGCGCGGTTCCTGCTATACACCCTTCGCGCCGTCCGGGCGTATCCAGCTCTTCCCGTTATCGCTTTAAATGACCGACCAAATCGTCACGCGCTTTGCTCCCTCGCCGACCGGCTTCCTCCACATTGGAGGGGCCCGCACGGCGCTGTTCAACTGGCTTTATGCGCGCGGCCGCGGCGGCAAGATGCTGCTGCGTATCGAGGATACCGATCGGGAGCGGTCGACCGAACCGGCGATCGCCGCGATCCTGGATGGGTTGCGGTGGCTCGAACTCGATTGGGACGGCGACGTCATTTACCAGTTCAGCCGCGCTACGCGCCACCGCGAGGTTGCGGAAGCCTTGCTGGCCAACGCCAAGGCCTATCGCTGCTACGCAACGCCAGAGGAACTCGCGGCGATGCGCGAGAAGGCCCGCGCCGAAGGCCGTACGCGCCTTTACGACGGCCTTTGGCGCGACCGCGATCCCTCCGAAGCGCCACCCGGCATGAAGCCGACAATCCGCCTCCGCGCGCCCCAGACTGGCGAGACCGTGATCGAGGATCAGGTTCAGGGCCGCGTGGTCTGGCAGAACGAAAACCTCGACGACCTCGTGCTGCTGCGCGGCGACGGCAATCCAACCTACATGCTCGCTGTCGTTGTCGACGACCACGACATGGGCGTCACGCATGTCATTCGCGGCGACGATCACCTGATCAACGCCGCGCGCCAGAAGCAGATCTACGACGCGCTCGACTGGGCCATCCCCAATATGTCCCATATTCCCCTGATCCATGGGCCCGACGGCTCCAAACTTTCCAAGCGCCACGGCGCGCTCGGCGTAGATGCCTATCGGTCGATGGGATATTTACCGGCGGCGCTCCGCAATTACCTGGTCAGGCTTGGCTGGAGCCACGGCGACCAGGAGATATTTTCCACCGACGAAATGATCGCCGCGTTCGACCTGTCGGGGGTGGGCCGCTCGGCCGCGCGCTTCGATTTCGCCAAATTGGAAAACCTCAACGGCCACTACATTCGTCAATCCGACGATCAATCCCTCGTGAACATGTTCGAGGGGGTGCTGGAATATGTCCCGAACGGTCCCGACCTGAAGGCAAAGCTCAACGGCACCACGCGTGCGCAGTTGCTTCAGGCGATGCCGAGCCTGAAGGAGCGCGCCAAAACGCTGATCGAGCTGATCGACAGCGCCTATTACATCTTTGCCGACAGGCCGCTCGACATCGAACCAAAGGCGGCCGCTTTGTTGACGGCGGAAAACCGCGAGTTGGTCGCCAGGCTTCGCGTTGCGCTCGAGGCGGTGACCGATTGGACGGCGGAGACCACCGAAGCGGCTCTGCGCGCCTTCGTCGACGGGAACGGTTTCAAGTTTGGCGCGGTCGCCCAGCCGCTTCGCGCCGCCTTGACTGGACGCACGACGTCACCGGGGATATTTGACGTGCTGGCGGTGCTGGGTCGACAGGAAAGCCTCGCCCGGCTTGACGACCAGATCGCTCCGTGACGGCTCGGCGCCGCCATCTTGCAGCGCACACTGCAATAAGCTACCCATTTAACCGGCGCCTTTAGAATACCCGGCTTCCCTCGCCATCCAACCGGCATGGCGCGCGCGATCGCCGGCTTTCGCAACGATCTCATCGGGGACTTCACGATGGACGCATCATCCCAGAGCAAAACCGCAACCCTGACGGTAGGCAACAAGACCTACGATTTCCCGATCTTGAGCGGCACCGTTGGGCCGGATGTCATCGACATCGGCAAGCTCTACGCGCAAGCCGGCATGTTCACCTACGATCCCGGCTTCACCTCCACCGGCAGCTGCCAGTCAAAGATTACCTATATCGATGGCGACGCCGGCATCCTGGAATACCGCGGCTATCCGATCGAGCAGCTCGCCGAACACGGTGACTTCCTCGAAACCTGCTACCTTCTGCTTTATGGGGAGCTTCCGACCAAGGTCCAGAAGGAAGATTTCGACAACCGCGTGATCCATCACACCATGGTCCACGAGCAGATGGCGCGGTTCTTCCAGGGCTTCCGCCGTGATGCTCATCCGATGGCGATCATGGTGGCCGCCGTCGGCGCGCTCGCCGCGTTCTATCACGACTCCACCGACATCAACGATCCGCAGCAGCGCATGATTGCATCGATGCGCATGATCGCCAAGATCCCCACCTTGGCCGCGATGGCATTCAAATATACCGTTGGGCAGCCCTTCATATATCCGAAGAACTCGCTGAGTTTCGCTGCCAACTTCCTGAATATGTGCTTCGCGGTGCCTTGCGAGGATTACAAGATCAATCCGGTTCTCGCCGACGCGCTCGACAAGATCTTCATTCTGCACGCCGACCACGAGCAGAATGCATCGACCTCGACGGTGCGTATCGCCGGTTCCTCCGGCGCCAACCCGTTTGCCTGTATTGCCGCCGGCATCGCCTGCCTGTGGGGGCCGGCGCATGGCGGCGCCAACGAGGCGGCGCTGGCGATGCTTTCCGGCATCGGCACCGTCGACAAGATTCCCGATTTCATCAAGCGGGTGAAAGACAAGAACAGCGAGGTTCGCCTGATGGGCTTTGGACATCGCGTCTACAAAAATTACGATCCGCGCGCCAAGATCATGCAGAAGATGTGTCACGCGGTGCTGGCGGAGACCGGCCACGGCGACGATCCGATGTTGAAAGTCGCGCTCGAACTGGAAAAGATCGCGCTCCACGACGAATATTTCATCGATCGCAAGCTCTATCCGAACGTCGACTTCTATTCGGGCATCACCCTGAAAGCTATGGGATTCCCCACCTCGATGTTCACCGTGCTGTTCGCGGTTGCGCGCACCGTCGGCTGGATCAGCCAGTGGAGCGAGATGATCGAGGATCCACAGCAAAAGATCGGCCGTCCGCGGCAACTCTATACCGGCGTCGCGCGTCGCGATTACGTCCCCATCGTAGGCCGCAAATAGCGAGGCTTAGAGAGTCGGATGCGGCGATACCGCATCCGACGTCGGCGCTTCAGCTCATCCCCCTCGACTTCCGCAATGTCGCCAGCACGATGTCAGCCGCACGCGCGCCGGGCGGCTGGTTGCCGGTCGACATAATCGTGTCTATTCGAGCGAACGCCTCAACTTGTCGCCGCCGCGACGGGGAGTCTCCGAGGATTTCACGTAGTGCCGGCACCAGCTTTTCCGGCGTGCAATCCTGCTGAATGAATTCCGGAACCACGTTCTCACCGACCACCAGGTTTGCCAGGATCACCGACTTCACGTTGATCGCACGCAGCAGGATCCAAGCCTCCAGCGCGCCGGTCCGGTATGCGGTCACCATCGGCACGCCTGCAAGTGCAAGCTCGAGCGTCACCGTGCCCGACTTGGCAAGTGCTGCGTTTGCAATCCGGAATGCCGCCCGCTTTTCCTGCTCGCCCACCACGACGCGCGGCGCGATCTTCCAGCTCTTCACGCCTTGCTGGATCACCTCCAACAGATGCGGCATGGTGGGCAGGATCAACTCGAACGCAATACCGCCCGCGTGCAGCCGGCCCAGCGTCTCACCGAAGACCGCCATGTGATGCCTGATCTCGCTGCGGCGGCTTCCCGGCAGCACCAGGAGTACCGGCGGCGCTTCGTTCCTGCGCTTCTGCTCCTCGGCGCCCGGTCTAAGGGTGGCAAGCTGCTCGGTCAGGGGATGGCCGACATAACTGCAGGGCGGCCCGCGCAGCCTGCGGTATTCCTCAGGTTCAAAGGGCAGCAGCGCCAGCACGTGATCGATATAGGCGCGCATGGCGCGCGCTCGACCGGGCCGCCAGGCCCACACCGAGGGCGAAACATAGTCGATGATCGGGATGGCGGGGTCGCGGGCCCGGACACGTCTTGCCACACGGTGGGTAAAATCGGGACTATCGATGATCACCAGAATGTCGGGGCGCGCGCGCATCACCGCGCCGACGGTTTCCCGGATCAGCCGCAACACCTTCGGCAACTGCTTCAGGACGGCGGCCAAGCCGATGATCGAGAGCTCCTCGATCGGAAACAGCGACGTCAGCCCCTCGCGCGCCATCGACTGGCCCCCGACGCCTTCGAACCGCACGGCGCCGCCCAGGCGCTGACGCAACACCTTCATCAGATGGGCGCCAAGCCGGTCGCCGGATTCCTCGGTCGCGATCAGGAAAATCTTCCGCGCGACATCGCCGCTTGGCCGGGCCGGGTTCACGCGGGCAAACCGATGACGAAAAGACCCGCGGCGTCCGCGGTCTCGATCATGGTCTGTGGCTCGGCGACCAGGGTGTTGCCGGCGACGATCGCTATTCCGGCAAGTGACGCCGCCGCTGCACCTTCGACCGTTCGCGCCCCGATGGTCGGAAGGTCAAAGCGCAAATCCTGGCCGCTCTTGGGAGCCTTCACCAACACGCCGCGCGCGGCCTTGGCGCGAATGCGGCCCTCCGCGCGCAGGCGCGCAATACGCGCCAGCAATCCGTCGGTACCCTCGATGTCCTCGACCCCAACCACGTGGCCGTCGATGACGACGACGGCCTGGCCGATGTCGAAGGGACTGAGCGCGCGCAGCACGTCACGTCCCTTGGTGATGTCGGCCATGGCATTTTCATCAGGCGCTTTTCGCGTGACGCACCCTTCCGGCATCAGCAAGTCCGGAGCGACGTCCTTGATGCCGACCATCCGGAAGCCGTCCTGTTCAAGAATGCGGCCTATGCTGGACAGCAGATGATCGTCACCGCCGCGGAAAGCCGCCCATACCCTTCCGATGACGCGAAGCGTCCCCCAGTCGAGCCGGATTTCTGACAGCGCCGGCCGCACCAGCGTGCCGATGAAAACCAGGTTTCGGCAGTTCTCCGCGCGAAACAGCTTCTCGGCCTTGCCGAGCTGACCGACCGATATCCAGTGATGGCGGAAGCGTTCCGCGGCGAGCGGATCGCAGGCGCCCTTAAGGGCGAACACAACGGGATCGACGCCGCGGGCGGTCAGGGACTCCGCGACCGCGAATGGCATCACGCCGCCGCCTGCGATCAATCCAACCGGCGACGAAATTCCTGAAGCCGCAGATGTCATGGTGCCGGCAGCCCCGTGATCAATGTTTGTCGTGTTGGTCGGCCGGCAGGCACAGTGCACGATGCTTGCCGTCGCCAATGAAGTTGAGGATTTCCGCGATGGCAGGATCCGTGTTGGCCAGCGGCTGTACCTCGATCAGCCTTTCAGCCAAAAGGCCGGGTCCGTGAAACAGCTTTTGATAGAACGACCGGACGGTCGCAAGCCGCTCGCGCGTGAATTGCCGGCGCTTCATGCCGATGATATTGAGGCCTTCGAGGCGGGCGTACTGGCCATTGGCGAGGCCGAACGGAATGACGTCCCCGCGAACCCCGCAGACGCCTCCAATCATCGTCTGCGATCCAATCCGGACAAATTGGTGCACCGCCGACAAGCCGCCGATATAGACGAAGTCGCCGATCTCACAATGGCCGCCCAGTGTCGCTGATGTCGCGAAGATAACATCGTTTCCGACGACGCAATCGTGACCGACATGGCTGTTGTTCATGAAATATCCGCGAGCTCCGACCCGCGTGAGGCCGCCGCCCTTCTTCGTTCCGACGTTCATCGTCACGCCTTCGCGGATGGTGCATCCCTCCCCGATTTCTAGCTGCGTCGGCTCGTCGCGATAGCTCAGATCTTGCGGAGGCCCTCCGAGTGCGGCAAATGGATAGATCACGCAGCCGGCTGCGATCGTCGTGTGTCCGGCCACGTTCACATGCGCGATCAGTCTGCAGTTCGGACCGATCTCGGCGTGGCGACCGATGATGCAGTAAGGACCAATCGAGGCGCCCTCGCCGATCACAGCGCCATCTTCAATCCGCGCGGTGGGATCGATCGTGCTCATCGAAGCTCTCGTGTTGCTGGGAGTTTGGCCTAAATCGTCAAATTTTTCAGTGGTTAGCGCGGTCGGTCGGGACTGTCCAGTGACGTCTGGTGGCTCCCTTCGCGCGTTTTTTGATCCAGGCCGGTCGCCGGATCGATCCTTCAAGAGATCGTCAGACGACTTGCCTTGTCCGGCGCGTCGCTCGTCGATTAATTCATCGTCCGCTGCACGAACGCTGAGCCCTGGGTGACCACACACATGTAGGAATAGGTTTGCGCCTCGCCCGCGGCCTCGACATCGACGTCAATGATGATGGGCCGCGACTGGCCTTTCCACGAGGCCAGAATCGCCTGCGATACCGGACGCGTCCGTGATTTTTTGACAACGAGCCCTGCGATCCGGGGCAGCGCCTCGGTGGCCTTGGAAACGCACGTCTTGCCGGCTTCCGCGCGGCCATTCAGGATGACCATGAGTGCTGTCGAAACGGCAACTGCGATCACGGTACGCATCTGATATTTCCAGGACTGACGAAGAAATGCGAGCATCAAATTTCCGTTGTGTCGATTAGAACCGGAAGGCGCACGGCTCTCGGGCTAGGCGCGGGCCATCCTGCCTGGCGATCCACCCCTCGTCAGTCGGTCAACATCGCGCCGACGTCGGCTTCGGCGACGGTCACGCCAGCCACCTTGGCGTCGCCGTGAAACCACCACATCGCCTTTCGCCTGCCGATGCTGCTCATGTGGTACTCGACCGTGTCGCCGGGCATCACGGGCTTGCGGAATTTGCACTTGTCGATGGTCAGAAAATAAACCGCGCGCGGCTTCTGCGTACCCTCGACCGACTTGATACCGATTACGCCCGCGGTCTGCGCCATGGCTTCAATCATCATCACGCCGGGATACACCGGGCGCTCGGGAAAGTGTCCGAGAAAGGGCAGTTCGTTGAAGGTGACGTTCTTGATCCCGATGCCGCTATAATCGCTCCGGATATTGATCACCCGGTCGATCAACAGCATGGGATAGCGGTGCGGAAGCGTCTTGAGGATCTCGTTGATGTCCACGAGCGCAAACCTGACCGATGCCTCCTCCATCACCCCTGTCCCCCACCCTTCGGATCGGCTGCGCTGTCGCGCACCAGACGCTCGACCGCAACGATTTCCCGGAACCACTGCCGGGTCGGTTTGGCAAAATGGCCACCCCAGCGCCCGCCAGCCGGAATGTCGTCCTTGACGGCGCTCATCGCCGTGACCTGGGCCCCGTCGCCAATGTGGAGATGATTGTTGATTCCCACCTTCGCGCCCAACGCCACATGATCGCCAATCGTTAGGCTACCAGCCAATCCTATTTGGGCAGCCAGCAGACAGTGTCTCCCAATCGTCACATTGTGACCGATCTGGACCTGGTTGTCGATTTTCGTGCCCTCGCCGATCACGGTGTCGCGCAGGCTGCCGCGGTCGATGGTCGTTCCTGCCCCGATCTCCACCTCATTCTGGATCAGAACGCGGCCAGTCTGCGGGACCTTCAAATGGCCTTCCGGGCCAAAGAAAACGAACCCATAGCCGTCCTGTCCGATGCTGCAGCCGGGATGGATGAGGACCTTATCGCCGATCAGCGCGAATTGGATGGCAGATCGTGCGCCGATGTTGCAATCCCTCCCGATCCTGACATTGGCGGAAATCAATGCACCCGCGCCGATGATTGTCCCTGCCCCGATCGCAACATTCGGACCGATCACAGCCAATGGATCGACAATCACGCCGTCTTCCAGGTGCGCCGTCGGGTCGATAATCGCGGAGGCCGCGATGCCGGCGCTGCCGACCCAGGATTGGGGACGCAGGGCGTCGCTGTGGAGCTTGCGCGCAACCGTGACGAATGCGCGGAACGGATGGTCCAACCGCAACACGGCCACACCAGGTGGAACGCTTGCCTCGAAGCGTTTACTGACCAGACAGGCGCCCGCCTTCGTCGTAGCCAGCTGATCGGCATATTTCAAATTGTCGAAAAACGTCAGATGCATCGGGCCGGCTTCATCGAGCGAAGCGAGTCCCTTGATCTGCAGGCCGCCCCGTGACGCGTCGACCAAAAACGCTTCCGTCAGCGCGGCAATGTCTGCCAGCGTCGACGAAGGCGGTTGCTCAAAAAAAGTAGGTTGCGCCATTCCACCCGTCGCCGTCCGGCCGGTGATCGAACCCGGGCTCCGGTTCCGACAAATCAGAACCAGCTCTCTCTTTGTCTGGACGCGTTTTCTTAACGTGAGCCAGTGCCCACCTCGCTCGAAAACGCTTTAGAACGATGTCCCGCCGCCAAACTTGAATTGCTGCACGACATCGTGAGGGCCCTTCGTAATCGGGACCGCGTAATCGAAGCGCAGCGGGCCGAACGGCGACGCCCAGATAAAGCC
>Ga0137403_10001255_pt1 | contig 32002 bp, 28 predicted proteins | sample CZOMad2_1_16fung_FD_122057 | JGI IMG/M metagenome (GOLD analysis project Ga0137403, IMG submission 122057) | Vadose zone soil fungal communities from Angelo Coast Range Reserve, California, USA - CZOMad2_1_16fungal (Hybrid Assembly) | ecosystem: Environmental > Terrestrial > Soil > Vadose zone... | reverse complement strand
TTCCTTGCTTGCGAGCCTCGTGCCGGCTCTTGATCCATTTGTAGGTTTGGCCAAGGCCCTTCTCGAGGGTAGTGTTCGGTTCCCATCCGAGAACCTTCTTGATAAAGGTATTATCGCTGTTTCGTCCAGCCACTCCGCGTGGAGCACTCAAATCATATTCTCGCTTGAGCTTTACGCCGGCTATCTCCTCCACGATGTCCACGAGCTGGTTAATGGTTACCAGCTCGCTGGACCCCAGGTTGATGGGGTCCTCGATGTCGCTTTCCATGATCGCCTGGGTTCCCCGGATGCAATCACCGATGTACATGAACGAGCGGGTCTGCTGACCGCTCCCCCAGATCATGATTGCGTTCGACCCGCTGAGCTTGGCTTCGATCACCTTACGGCAGATGGCCGCGGGAGCCTTCTCGCGCCCGCCTTCCCAGGTGCCGTACGGACCGTAAACGTTGTGAAAGCGGGCAACGCGGGTGACGAGTCCAAAATCCTCGCGGAAATGGCGGCACATGCGCTCGGAGAAGAGCTTCTCCCAGCCATATCCGTCTTCCGGCATGGCCGGATAGGCGTCCTCTTCCCTGAGCGGGATCACGTCCGGGCTGCGCTGCTTGTCGGCGTTGTAAACACAAGCGGAGGACGAGTAGAAGAACCGCTGAACACCGGATTTCAATGCGGCCTGCAGCATATGGGTGCTCGTCAGGACGGAGAGCATGCAGAGGGCCTTGTTTTGCTCGATGAAGCCCATGCCTCCCATGTCCGCCGCGAGCTGGTAGACGACATCGGCACCCCGGCAGACCGCGACGCATGCCTCCCTCAGTGTGAGGTCGGCTACAATGTTCTCGACATCATCGAAGGTCTGATACCACTCCGATAGCGGCTTGGCATCTACGGCTCGCACCGCATGGCCCTGCCTGCGCAGATCGGCCACCAGATGGCCCCCGATGAAGCCGGCAGCCCCTGTCACCCCTATGAGCTGCTCACCCATAGATGCGCTCCCCTTTCAGGCTTCCTGTGCAGCCGGAGCACGATGCCTGTGCGTTCGCCCCAGCTTCCGGCTTCAACGGCCGATGACGAACACTGCCAGACGGCACCGATGCCGCTCAGTTGGTGGGCTGGGCATAGGCGTCCCCACGCGCGTAATAACGGTAGGCCTCGTCGTAGATAGCATCTCGTCGGAAGTCGATGTCATTGAGAACGGCACCCAGCACCGGCGCACGCACGTGCTCCAGCTGGTCCATGGCGAACGCCAGCGCCTGCGCTTCAGTGACCCCAGCCCGAGCGACGACGATGACACCATCGCTCTGGACTCCAATCACAGAGGCATCCGCGACCACGTTGGCCGGTGGTGTATCGATGATGACCGAGTCATACTCCTCCCGCACCGACGCCAGCAGCTCGTGGACTTGGGTCGAGCCGAGGAGGTGTGCCGGGTTGGCGGACGGTCCCCCACGCCCGATGACATACAGGTGTCCGGTCCCACCAACCGGCATCCGATGCGCTGCCCGCCGGAACTGCACCCGGCCGAGCAGCACGTCTGAGAGGCCCGGCTCCTGGGCGATCCCGAACACGGTGGCGATGACGCCACACCGCAGGTCCGCATCCACGAGCAGCACTCGCGCGCCGCGCTGAGCGAGCGTGAGCGCGAGGTTTACCGCCACCGTGGTCTTTCCTTCACCAGGCAGCGGACTGGTTACCGTCAGCACCTTGGTTGGTGCGCCGGTTCTTACAAAAGTGAGATTGGTATCGAGCAGGTTATACGCCTCGACGAGAGTGAGAGCGCTGTTTCCGCGAATCAGACCAGCCGATGCGGCGGACTGCCCATTCGGGCCGCCCCTACCGACGCCGGGCCCGATGGCGCGCTGACGCTTGGCGCCAGCGCTTCCGAGGCGGAACGATGTCCTCCACCAACCCGGGCCGCGAGCTCGAGGGAGCAGGCCGAGAATGGGAACGCCGGTGGCGATGAGCATGTCGTGGCGGCTCCGTACCGTCCTGTCCATGTACTCTCGCACGAACGCGCCTGAGGTCCCGAGCACGATTCCGAGAACGAAGGCCAGGCTGAGGTTCAGGACCGGCTTGGGACTCACCGGCTTTCTGGGCAGGGCGGCAGCGTCCACCAGCCGAACGCTCGGGTCCTCTACGGCCTCAGCGATCTCAGCCTCCTTCAGCCGGGACTGCAGCTGGGTGACAATCTCCTCAAGCCCCTTCGCCTCACGCTGGAGCCGAGCAAACCGAAGCTCTTTCTCGGGGATCCGATCGAGCTGTCGACGGGACTGGGCGAGCGCCGTATCAAGGGCGGCCACCTGGTTCGTCAGGCCCTGGAGGTAGGTGAGCGCCATCGTGTGAACTTCGTCGCGGAGCTCGTTCGCGCGCGCGCTAAGGTTCTGTACGTCCGGATCTTGGGGGGATCGGCGGGAGAGGAGCTCGCTCCGGCGGTCCTCGACCGCGGACATGGAGCTGAGCAGCCCAGTCATCGCGTCGTCGTGGAGCAGGGTCGGGAAGGCGATAAGATTCTGGTATGCCAGCGCGGTATCAGCCGGGTCTGGGGGGCCTGAGGCTTGGATTGCTTGTATCAGCTTGGCCAGAGCCACGCGCTCCGCGTCGATCGAGCTGCGCTTCGCCTGGAGCTCCGCTGCTCCGGTCACCCCCGAGCTAGCCTCATCGGGCAGGCTCACAAGCCCCGTGCGCTCGCGATACGCGCGCAGGGCGTTCTCGGAGTTTGTCAGCTTCGCTGAGAGCTTGTCGATTTGCCCTCGGAGGAACTTCGCCGTGCTGCGGGCTTGGGCGTGACGCTCGCTCTTCCGCCCCGTGATGAACCGCATGGCGAGCGCGTTGGGGACGTCTCGGACCAGTTTAGGATCAGTGCCCTTGTACGTCACGTCTATGATGTTCGCTTCGCGCCTCCGTCGCCCGATCGCCAGAGCGCTCTGCATGACGTCAACCGCATCAGCGAAAGAGTGGACGTCGAAGTCAATGGACTGGTACTGCGTCGCTGCCGGGGCAAGCTTCAACTCCACTCCCCGCACCTCGGTAAGTGTACCCGGGGTCACCCGACCAAGGTTCACACCTGTCGAGCGATCTCGGAGGCCAAAGTGCCCCTCAGGCCGAAGCACCAGTCGGTATTTCCTCGGCGAGGCATCTCGCGATCCACTGATGAGCGAAAAGACCACCTCGCGCAACACGTTCGCAGGTGCCTTGAGCTCGACCTGAAGCCCCAACGAATCGGCTACGGTCTCGGCCAAAGCGCGGCTCTGGAGTACTTCGATCTCGGTCGGGAGCTCGTTCGGAGTTGTTGCCCTCGGCATCCCGAAGTCCCCCAGCCGGGAGTCATCCTGCTCGATGCGGATGGAGGCAGACGCCTCATACTTGGGCGTGACCCGCGAGGTGAAATACGCAGTCGCTCCAACCAGAGCAGCCGTGCAACTCGCTATCAGAAGGCGGTGACGTCGCAAGGTTGGCCAGAGCCGCCAAGGAGCAAGCGAGTCGTTCGGTGCGTGTCGCCCATCGACCAGCGTGTAAGCATGCTCTCGGCGGCGAACTACTGTGTCACTCATCTGCGGCTCTCAGCGAACCACCAAATACAGCACTGCGGTTACCGCCGAGACCCCTCCCAGGATCAGGCCAGGGTTGCGGCTGACCCAACTGCGCTCCGGCACGTACAGTTGATCTCCCGAGCGGACCGGGGAATGACTGATGACCACCCGGCCGGAAAGCGTGCCCGGCAACTTTCCCCCCTCCCGAATGATCTCCACCTTGTCCGGGCGCCCTCCGGGCAGAACTCCGCCGGCTAAGGCCAGGGCGTCTCCCACTGTCATTATGGGATCGACGTGATAGAGGCCGGGCTTCTGCACCGCTCCCACGATCTGCACCCGCCGGAGAAACACGACGTCGATGGAGGAATGGTTCAGGAATGTCCGATACTCCCGTACCAGCTTCGCTTTGAGCGACTCGGGCGGCTCGGAAGTCACATCGAGAGCCCCCAGCCTAGGGAGCATGACGACTCCCGCTTCGTCCACCGGGAACTCGCCTGAGAAGTCCGGCTCCCGCCAGATGCGCAGGCGGATCAGATCGCCCGGCCGCAGTGCGGCGGGCGTCTCGGCCCCTTGAGTCGTCACGGGAGTGGCCAGCTGGGCAGGCGCAGGAGGCGGTCCAAGCACGCTGCCGAGACCGAGGCAGAGCATGAGAGAAAGCATGCGGGTGCACGCCGGTGAGCTGCTCTCATCCGAAGCGGGCTTCGCGGATCGCACGTGCATTGGTCCCCCTGGCGGCGTAGCCGAACTTCCCGGCAGGCGCGTCCACCGGTTCATGTGGCCCCGACCCCCCGGAGTACGGCGGGTACTGTCCTCACCAGGATGAGGAAGTCGAGAGCAAGTGACCATTGGTCGATATACCTGAGGTCCAGCCGCATCCATTCCTCAAAACTGAGCTCACTCCGACCCTGGATTTGCCAGAGGCAGGTGAGCCCTGGACGCATGCCGAAGCGACGCATGCCGGTGGCCTCCGTGAACTTCGCCACATCGCGCAGGGGCAGCGGACGGGGACCGACGAGCGACATTTCCCCTCGGAGGACATTGAAAAACTGGGGCAGCTCGTCGATCGAGCTTCTCCGAAGGAACTTCCCGAGGCGGGTGATCCGGGGATCATTCGTGATCTTGAACACGGGCCCCTTGGCCTCGTTCCGGTACTCGAGCTTTGCCTGGCACGCCTCCGCATCGGCGATCATCGTCCGGAACTTGTACATCCGGAACCGCCGCTTGTTGAGCCCGACCCGCTCCTGCGCGAAGGTGGCCGGCCCGGGGCTCGTCAGCTTGATCGCTACAGCGACGATCAACATGACTGGGGCCAGCACGACGAGCGCAACTATGCCGCCGCTGATGTCTAGGAGCCGCTTTACGATCAGCCGACCATCCTCGGGAGCAATCGCCATCGCCACCGCGGGAAATTCCCGGGACTCCTCGAAGCGTGGCGTCGCCAGCGAAGCGGGGAACACGTCCGCCAAGTACTTCGCTCGCACGCCGACCCGTTCGCAAACTTGAATGACGTTGTGGATGTCGCTGTAACAGGACCGCATCGGGAGCGCGATCACTACCTCGTCCAGCGCTTGCCGCATGAGGATCGACTCGAGCTGGTCCAGCCTGCCGAGGAGCCGGTGACTAATCTCTTCACTGGAGATGGCCTCGTTGGAGTCCACGAAGCCGAGGACGTTGTACCCGGCCCGGCGATCACCCGAAAGCTGGCGATAGAGGCTGAACGCTCGGGGCCCGCTGCCCACGATGATGACATCCTGCGTCTCTGAGGTCGGCGAATTAAAGGCGAGCGTTCGCAGCATGCTCCGTATCAGCAGGACGAGGCCGGTCACTGCCAGCCAGAAGTAGAGCACGACTGCAGCATCGAACGCTCCGCTTTTGCTGCTCAGCACAAAGATCAGCGTGAAGCTGCTGCCGACCGTGGTGGCGGCAACTACCGAGGAGAGCTCCTCGGATCTGGTGAGGATTCGATTCCATTCATACAGCCCCCACATACCGAAGTTGCTTCTCCAAATCAGCAGGAACAGGCCAACGAGCAGGAACTTTTCCAACGTGATCCGCATTGCAAGGAAGCCTGCCAAGCCGGTGGGCATGCGGCCCAGGTTCAACAGGAGGAAGGCCGCGATAAGGCTCACCAGAGCGACAGCGGTGTCCGTGACCTGGCACAGGGTGATGTAAAGCCTACGATTCGGGGGCCCGCCGGCCGAGAATGTGGGAAGGTCCTGTGCTGGGCGGCGACCAAGCCAATCTCCAGCGGGCAGCTTGGCTCCCTGCCGCACCTCCCGTTTAGGCAAAACGGCGGTCATGTTTTCTTAGCTCCGCCTCATGGCACATTGTTCATTTGTTACACGGATCGCGGCGGGTACTTTGCGCGGTGGTAGGCTCTTGCGAGACCCTGGTGCGGTGGGGCTTGGCCGGGCCCCCGCTCTAACCTGACCGCGTCACCCGAGGTGATGGGGTTCGGGACCTAGACCTGGCCGCCGCAGCAACCGTCTGACTTCGAGCACTTCGGCCAGGCACGCCTGGCAGTCCACCAAGTGGCTTTCCACCTGCGTCCGCATACCCTCGGTAAGTGCCTGGTCGATGTAGCTAACAATCTCCTCAGGACTGAGATGCGTTTGGCGTTTATGTGTGTCGCTTTGGCTCATGCACGCCCGAGTCCATGGGCTTCATTTCATCTGTACACGGACTCGCTTGAATAGTTTTCCCGGCGCATGGTCAAGGAATGGCTTCCAGATACTCCCGCGAGAGGCACTTGCCGACCATCGCCAGAACAACGCTGAGTCTCCGGTACACATGGAACTGGGTCGGGAAGCCCATGAGGTCGGCGATTTCACGGGCTGGGAGCTCTTTGTCAAATCGGAGGGTGAGCAACAACTTGTCGCGGGGCTCGAGGGAGCTCACTGCGGCTCGCAGAGCCTCAGTGCGCTCGCCCTCGTATGTCGCGAGTTCCGGACCTGGTATCGAGCCATCCTCAATGGCGGATAGCGGTAGCTCGTCTCCGACCATTTCGGCGAGATGCCACCGCATAGCCGATGACGTCCTGGTCCCGTCGCGATTGTTTGCCGTAGCCGGCCTAATCCGCCCATAGCGTTGCCGGTGATAGTCCAGAATCAGCCGGCGCGCGACCACGACCAGCCAGGTGCTGAACCTTCCGGGGCCGATTGCCGCAAACGCGCGAAGCCGGCGGAAGTCGTTGCGATATAGGTGCTCCAGAAGGTACGTATAGCGGTCCATCGCCGCATCGTAGGTATGCCCGAAACGATAGGCCGTATGCAGGAGGAGGGGGGTGTAGGCCTCCACGAACGCTGCCCACGCCGTTTCCTTGGCTTCTCGGTCGGTCGCAGCGAGGAGCCTGGCCAGCACCGGCGGTAAGACGCCGATCTCGTCCAGCGCGCGAGCCGGCGTCCCGAGCGATCTTCTAGCCCCCTCACGCCACTGCATTGCTGGGCCGAGCATGGGAGGAAGCGCCCTCTCGCTTGGATGCAGCCGCAATCCCCTACACGGGACTGCTGTTCATTGCGCAACTTGGGATTCTTGGCGGTAGGTATATGTAGACTCGGAGGGGGTAGACCAGGGTTACGTGCGGGTTATGCGAGCTGAGCTCCAGTGGTGGCCCAAGATGAGTCTCGGGGTCTCGATAGACTGCTTCAGCCTGCAATGGGCCTGGTGCGAGACCACCTGCGCACGCCCGCTTCCGGATGCTGACGTAGCCACTGGGCGTAGGCCGTTACCGCTGCGTCGGGCGGTGCGCCGAGCTCTCTGCGAACCAGGCTTTCGTGCACGCGGGCGTACTCCAGCGCGTGGGTCCGATCCCCTGTCGCGGTCAGCGCCCGCATGAAACCCACTGCGACCCTCGAGCTCAGTGGGTCGAGGGTCGCAAGTTGGCGCCACCACTCGACCGCGGCGCTGCAATCGCCGGCGTCGTACGCCGCGTTGGCCAGTCCTTCGAGCGAGGCCTGGTACCGCCGCGCCAGCCGGACGCGCTCGTCTTCGATCCAGTGCCCGAGTTCGAGGAGGTCGGGGATGTGGAAGCCGTCAAGGAACGGCCCCCGGTACAGGGCGACTGCATCGCCGTGCGCCCGGCGAGCCGAAGCGGCTTCGAACTCCAGCACGTCAGTCGTGATGACGGCTGGATTGAGTCGCAGGAACCAGCTGCCCCCTTGGAAGAGGTCGTCGTGAAGGTCCCGCCGCAGGGTAAAGAGGGTCTGCTTGAGACAATTCCTGGCATGCTCGGTGTCGCTCTCAGGCCAGAAATAGGCGAGCAACCTGTCGCGACTTATCCCCTGCACCCGCGCCAACGCGACAACCACCAGCAGCGCGAGTGATCGTGGTCGAGCAGCCGCACCGGTGAACGGCCGGTCGGTTCGCTCGACCTCGAGGCACCCGAAAGTTCTCAACCCAAGCATGGCTCGCCCCATGTAGTTCCGCCACGCAAGTCCGCTGGCCAAGCCCGGGTGGTCGGATCACCAGCGCGGGGCTAGCGTCGCGCGCCACCGGCGCAGCAGGAAGGGCTCGCAATTTTTGGAGATGCTATATCCGGCAACCGGTGCCTGCGACGAGCGCGAGATCGGTCCCAGGGAGCCCCCTGGAAGCCTCCGCACCCAAAAGGGCGGCCATCGACATCGTCGCGGTCCCCGCGGGCATCCGGACTAATCCTGCAGAAGGTCCAACGGTAGAGCCGTTCTTTATGACGGGACAGCGCGGTCAGTCACCTGACCGGGCGCTGGCGAGTTTCGGGAGTTGTTTAATTCCTCTGCAGTGAAATGCAAAGATCTTGCCCAGTGAAGGGAACTGCACCTGAAGCACCGCGAACAAGCGAATAGCTCTCCGACGACCGCGAGGCATGTTATAGCGGCATCGGGCGTTGTGCTGCGTCAGCTCAACCGATCTTCGAGGTCCCTGCCTAGGCGAGGCAGCGGCACCAGTGTTGCACTGACGCAGCGAGCGCGTGCAGGCCATCCGCCGCGACTTCATTCCCCACGATCTTGCCGGTGACACGACTTGCGCCTGAGGCACCTCGCAGGGGGCCAATACTATAGCCGAAGACGGCGACGCATGTCGTTTCCGCGCCAGGTGTTGTGCGGCGTCAGCTCAGCCGATCTTCGAGGCTCCCAGCAGCCGAGATCCCTCGTGCCTTGCCCCCCGCGCGAGGGTTGCGGTGACGCATCGAGCCCTCGCCCACGGTCCGCGGCGACGTCACACCCCCTCGGCCGGTAGCCTCCCCAGGTCGCCCAACTCGTCCGCCACGAGCCCCATGAGCACCTCGTCGCGGCGGCCAGCGCGCCCCTGCAACTCAGATCCGGCTGGCATCACGACCGACGGGCTCGAGTTCGGGACCGCTGGAGCTCGCAGTGGCCCTGTTACTGAGGGCCGTTCCTCGTCGGCTTTTCACATCGCGACCTCCTCGCCGCGGTCGAGTGGTGGCGCCACGTAACGGCCCTCGACCCAGTGGGCTCGCGGGTCGCACTGGGCTTCATGCGCGTGCTGGTCGCGACGGGGCTCAGACCCAAGCGCTGCAGTACGCCTGCGTTTATCACGCTCTGCCGACGCGCGGTCCCGCGTGCATCGGATCTGGGCGCGAACTGTGAAGCCGACGTGATCCGCCCATCCAATCCTTTGTCCCCGCGCGGCACCGACGAAGGGCGCAAGGCGCTCAGTGGAGCCATCCCTAAGCGGAGCGGTTAGCCAGGTTAGAAACCAGTTACGCCGAGTTAGAACACAGTTAGCCCAAGGTTAGAAACCAGTTAGTCACCGAAGGCTGTCTCCACCTGTGGCCCGAGCGCGACATGCTGCGCGATGCTCGTGGCGCAGACCACAGTGAATTGCCGGTCAGACGAGCAGGTTGAGCCATGCTTCGGTTGAGGACTTTGGGGAGCCTTGAGGTCGAGGGAATCGACCGACTGCTCAGCGGTGCCGGGAGTCGACCCCGACCGCTCGCGCTCCTGGCGCTGCTCGCGTCAGGGCGCGAGCAGGGTGTAAATCGCGACGGGCTGCTCGCCTATTTCTGGCCCGAAAGCGACACCGAGCACGCCCGGAACTGTCTCAAGCAGACGATCTTCGCGCTGCGGAGGGATCTCCACGACGACCTCTTCGTAGCGCGCAGCGGATTGGTGCGACTCAATCCGGCCATCATCACGACCGACGCGCTACAGTTCGAGGCGGCTCGGGCTCGCGGCGCGCACGCCGACGCAGTCGCCCTGTACCGGGGACCATTCCTCGACGGGTTCCACATCCCCGACCTCCTCGAACTCGAGCGCTGGATGGAAGGCGAGCGCCGCCGGCTGGCGCAGCGGTACCAGACCTCGCTCGAAGCGCTGGCCAACGCGGCGTACGAAGCCGGCGATTGGCGCGCCGCGGTCGAGTGGTGGCGCCGACTCACGGCCCTCGACCCACTGAGCTCGCGAGTCGCGCTGCGCTTGATGCGGGCGTTGGTCGCGACGGGGGCTCGGACCGAAGCGATGGAGTACGCCCGCGTCTATCACGACCTGGTTCGCAGCGAACTCGGCACACTGCCGGATGCAGCAGTAACGGCCTACGCCGATTGGCTGCGGCATCATCCGGAAGCCAGGTTGCGCCGGTGGTCTCATACCAGACCGCCGGCGCGGGGCTGAAGCAGCCCACGGCGTATCCGGATCCGGCGCGGTAACGTCGGGTGACTGAGACAGCGTGAACAGTGAACAGTGAACAGTGAGCAGGCAGTCGCGTCCGGCACCGGAGCCGCCTGTTCACTGTTCACTGTTCACTGTTCACTGTTCACTGTTTACGTTGTTGCATGACTTCCCCGTCCCCCCGCATCCCCGGCTTTCGCTCCGTCCCCTTCACCGGGGTCATCTACGTCATGGCCGAGGCCGCGCGACGAGGGTTTCGGCACGGGCACCCGGAGTGGTGCAACCTGGGCCAGGGCATGCCGGAGACGGGGCCGCTGCCCGGAGCGCCGCCGCGAGTCCACCACGTGGACATCAGCCTCGACGACCAGGAGTACGCGCCCGTGCCGGGCATCTGGGAGCTGCGCCGCGCGGTAGCGGAGCTCTACAACCGCCTCTATCGGCAGGGCCGCACGTCGCAGTACACCGAGCGGAACGTTTGTGTGTGCGGCGGCGGCCGCGGCTCGCTCACTCGTGCCGTGGCCGCGCTCGGCCACATCAACCTCGGTCACTTCCTGCCCGATTACACCGCCTACGAGGAGCTGCTCGACATCTTTAAGCTCTTCACCGCCATTCCGATCCTGCTGGACCCGGTCAAGGGTTATGAGTTCAGCCTCGACGAGCTGCGGCGGGAAATTACCGGTCGCGGGCTGTCGGCACTGCTGCTCTCGAATCCCTGCAATCCTACTGGGAAGGTGATTCAGGGGGCGGAGCTCGAGGCCTGGGTCGCCGCCGCGCGCGAGCTGCAGTGCTCGCTGCTCATCGACGAGTTCTACTCCCACTACATCTGGACCGGCGACGCCGGCGCCGACATGGTCTCGGCCGCCCGCTACGTGGAAGACGTCGACGCCGATCCAGTGGTGCTGTTCGACGGGTTCACCAAGAACTGGCGGTATCCCGGCTGGCGTTGCACCTGGATCGTCGGCCCGCAACAGGTGATCGATGCGGTGTCGAGCAGCGGCTCGTTCCTGGATGGTGGCGGCAGCAAGCCGCTCCAACGGTCCGCCGTGCCCCTGCTGGCGCCAGACGTCGCCTGCGGAGAAACCGCGGCCATCCAGAGTGCCTTCGGCCGCAAGCGACGCATCCTGCTCGATGGTCTCCGTGCGGCCGGGGCCAGGTTCGACCTCGAGCCCCAGGGCACTTTCTACTGCTGGGCCGACGTGTCGGGTTTCCCAAACGGGCTGAACGACGGGATGGCGTTGTTCCGGGCGCTCCTGGAGCACAAGGTGATCTGCGTTCCAGGCGAGTTCTTCGACGTGAACCCCGGCAAGCGGCGGAGCGGACGGCCATCGCGATTCAAGAGCTACGTGCGGTTCTCCTTCGGGGCGGAGGAGGGGCAGGTGGCGGAGGGAGTCAGGAGAATACAGGCGGTAGCAGGAAGAGCGTGAAAAGTGAAAAGTGAAAAGTAAAAAGGGGGCTCCGCTGAACACGGATCCCCTGTTCACTTTTCACTTTTCACTTTTCACTTTTCACGCTGTTTCCTACTTCTCACTTTTAAGCTTCCGGATCTCCTCGGTGAGTCTCGGGACCACCTCGAACAGGTCGCCCACGATCCCGTAATCGGCGATCTTGAAGATCGGCGCGTCCTTGTCCCGATTGATCGCGACGATGGTCTTGGCGGTCCGCATGCCGGCAAGATGCTGGATCGCGCCGGAGATCCCGACGGCGATGTAGAGCCCCGGACTCACCGTCTTGCCGGTCTGCCCCACCTGCGCCCCGTGCTCCCGCCATCCCGCGTCCACCACGGCTCGGCTCGCGCCGACGGCCGTGTTGCCCAGCGCCTCGGCCAGTTCCTCGAGCAAGTGGAAGTTGGTCGGGTCCTTGAGTCCGCGGCCGCCGGACACGACGATCGGCGCCTCGGTGACGTCCAGCAGCGCTTTCTCCGGCGCCTTGATTCCCGTGACCCGCACCCGGGTCTCGAACGCCGGCACCGGAACGGCTTCCACGGCAATCCTGTCCGCCTGGCAGCCTGGCCGCCTGGCCGCCTCAAACGTGTTCGGCCGTACCGACACGATCGCGGGCGTTGCCCGGAGCTTCACTTTCTGGATCGCCTTGCCGGCATAGACCGGCCGCGTGGCCACCACCGCACCACCCTCGATGGCGAGACCGACCACGTCCGCGACCAGTCCGACACCGAGCTTGGCCGCCACTCGGGGCGCGAGGTCCTTGCCCGTCGCCGTCGCCGCGAACACGATGGCGCCGTAGCCGGCACCGATCGAAGCGATGGTAGAGGCAATCCCGTCGGGATGATAGCGTCCGAAGTCCGGGTGGGTGACCGCGAGCACGCGATCGGCACCGAGGCTCGCGAGGTCGTCCACCCCGCCCGGGACCGTCACGCCACAGACCAGCGCGTCCACCGAGCCCTCGCTCGCGGCGGCGAGCCGGCGAGCCGCGGCGAGGACCTCGTGGGACACCTTCCGCAGCACGCCGTCGCGCGTCTCCAGCACCGCGAGCACCGGTTTGGCCGGCATGGCTACAGCACCTTCGCTTCGGAGCGCAGCAGCCGCAGCAGCTCGGGTACCGCGTCGGCGCCCTCGCCCACGATCCTGCCGGCCTGCCGCTCGGCCGGATATTCCAGGCTCAGCACCTCGATCGAGCCCGCGCCAAGCGTCGCGGGCTTGTTCTCGAGCGGCTTCTTCTTCGCTGCCATGATTCCCTTGAGCGACGGGAGGCGCGGGTTGTTGAGCCCCTTGTCGCAGGTCAGCACCGCCGGAAGCCGGCAGCTCACGACCTCGAGCCCGCCCTCGATCTCCCGTTCGGCCTCGATCGCGCGGTCGGCGACGGCGAGATGGGCCACCGACGAGATGCAGGGCAGCCCCAGCAGCTCGGCCACCATCACGCCCACCTGATGGTTGTAGTCGTCCACCGCCAGCTTCCCGAACAGGATCAGATCGAACCCGCCCGCCCCGAGCTCCGCCGCGAGCGCCTTCGCCACCTCGAGCCCGTCGGGCGAGCCGGGATTCTGAAGCAGCACGGCGCGATCGATGCCCATCGCGAGCGCCGCGCGAAGGGTCTCCTGCGCGGCGTCGGTGCCGACCGAGTAGGCGACCGTCTCGCCCGCGCCGGCCTTTTCTTTCAGGGCAATGGCTTCCTCGACCGCGAACTCGTCGTAGGGATTGAGCACGAACTTGAGACCGGACTCGTCGATGGACTTGCCATCCGACCCGATCGTAATCTTGGCGACGGTATCGGGCACCCGCTTGAGGCAGACGGCAATCTTCAAGCGCACATCCTCGGCAGCGACCAGGTAAGGGGGGAGCGACAGCTGGGACCGCGCTCGGCAAAGCCGCGGCAAAGGTAGTGAGGCGCGCGAGCAGGGGGTAGCGGGTTGCGGGCGGGTTGTGGTTTGGGTAATGTGAACATGAATTCATGTTCACTAGCTAGCACAACCTCAACCGTGAACCACGACGCCAAGCCAGCCCGCGCCCGCGCCGCCCTCACCCCGCCAGGCCCGCAGCCGAGCCGCCATGGGCCGCCTCCTCGCCGCGGTCGAGGACGTCATCGCCCAGCGTGGCGTGGCCAGCCTCACCGTCCAGGAAGTCGCCCGCCGGGCCGGGCTCGCGGTCGGCACGCTCTACACCAGGTTTGCCAGCAAGGACGCGCTGCTGAGAGCGTTTACCGTCGCGTTCTTCGGGCGCGCCCGGCGCACCGCCGACGCCCTGCTGGACGACCCTCGCTGGCGGGCGTTGCCCGCTCGCGAGCTGGTCACCGCCCTCGTCCGAGTGCTGGTGAAGAGCTACCGGGCCAAGCGCCGGCTGCTCCGCGCCCTCCACCTTTACGTGCGCACCCATCCGGACCCGGAGTTCCAGGACCAGGCCGCGGCGTTCAATCGCGAGCTCGTGCAGCGGCTGACGGCGCTGCTGCTGCTGCGCCGGGATGCGATGGCGCACCCTGCGCCGGACCGAGCCGTGTTGCTTGGCTTTCTGATCGTGGATGCCACGGCGAAGGAGACGATCCTCTTCGGTGACGCCCGCCCCGCCGACCTTACCCTGTCGGACGACGAGCTGATCGAGGTGCTGTCAGAGGTCTATTGCCGTCAGCTCGGCATCACGCCGAGCGCTTCGAACCGGCCGACCTGAGCTCCCTTCGGCCGATCAATCGTTATCGCCCCCACTTGGCTGGTGCGCGCCGCCGAACGAGCGGCGAACCACGACCCGGAAGGCGATCTTCTGGCCTGGCGTCAGAAAGCGCTCGAGCGGTGAGCCCGGCTCGCTCTCGTTAAAGTTGTAGGCGCCGTAATTGGCGTAATGCTTGTCGAACAGGTTGGTGACGATGCCGACCACCTCCCACTGCGCGATACTCAGGCCCGCCCGTGCATCGGTCACGACGTAGCTGGGGATCTGGGGAAACTGGTTAGCCTCGTCGCCCCGGACCCATTGGGGGCCGACGTAGCGGCCCTGGAGACCCAGGGTGACCTGCGGGACAGGATGCACCTCGACGCCGCCCTTCACCTGGTCCTTGGGCACCAGAGGGAAGTGATCGCCGGGATGAGCCGTGTTGCTGACGCCGGCCGCGGCATCCTCGACCGGGCTGAAGATGTCGGCATCCGATTGGAACGTCGCCAGCGTGTGGGCGTAGTTGAGATAGACGGAATGGCCCCCAGGGATCAGGTACCTCGCGTTCGCCTCGATGCCCTTGCGGCGGGTCTTGTCCAGGTTGATGAAGTATCCGGCGATGGTGCTCTGTTGCGGCGCGTTGGCGTTCGGGGTCACGAAGATGTCGTTCTTGACGTTGGCGTAGTATCCGGTGAGGCCGAGGTACAGGCGAGACGAGGCGTAGGTCGCGCCGCCCTCGAACGTGCTGACCTTCACGGCCTTGAGCGGAGGGTCCGCGCCCACGAAAAAGGGAAGCGGACAGCCCCGATCCGGGTCGGCGCACGCGTTTTCGATCACGGCGGGCGCCCGGAAGCTCAAGCCCCATGACCCGAATACAGAGAGTCCCCGGCCCAAGTCGACGTTCACGCCGACCCTCGGGTTGACCTGGTTGTAGACCCCGGCCGTGTCGAGGCTCGGGTCGAGCAGGTCATGGAACGGAATCGCGACATGGTCGTAGCGGACCCCGGCCGACCACGTGACCCGGCCGGTCGTGAGGTCCGCCAGCGCGAACGGCGCAATGTCCCAGACCGGCGAACGCGCCTGCGTCGTCAGCACCCGCTGGCCCCCGAACTTGATCGAGTCGGCGAACAGCTCGATGTTCGCCCGGTTGATGCTGCCATCGACTCCGCCTCGCAGGCTCAGCGCGGCGTTGCGTCCCACCGGAGTCGCCCAGCGATAGTCCAGCGTGTACCCGAAGCTGTTGTTGCTGGCGGTCCCGAAGGCGTCGGGGTCGTCTTCCTGATTGGCGTTGAAGCGCTCCGCCCGGTGGTGTCGGAAGAACGTGATGAACGAGGCGCGCCCGGGCCCGAGCTGGGCGTAGCCGGCCACCGATCCCTGCGCCTGCCACAAGTCCTCATAGTCGCCGGGTGAGAAATTGGAGTCCGGGTTCAGGCCGAAGATCGACTCCGGCAGCGAGCCAGCGGTCTCGGCCCGCGACTTGGCATACAGGCCCTGGAAGCGGATGCCCATGCGTTCGCCCAGCTTCCCGACGTTGATGAAGCCGTTGTACTCCCGGGCGCCGGTGACCTGCCGCCAGCCGTTCTCACGGTTGTACATCCCCCCGACGTAGTAGTCGAGCCCGCCTGGCGTCAGGCCGGAGACGCTGCCCTCGCCCCGGAACGAATTGAAGCTGCCGCCGGACAGCTCGACGTTCCCGCCCAGCGGCCCCTCTCCCCGCGCCGTGACCAGGTTGACTGCACCACCCAGCGAGTTGCGGCCCAGCAGCGACCCGTTGCCCGAGAGGATCTCGATCCGCTTGATGTGCTCCATGGGCAGCAGGTCGAAGTTGACCTGCGAGGCATCGACCTCGTTCATCCGCACCCCGTCGAGAAACACCGACACGCCCTGGGGCACGCCCACGACGGGCGAGGCGTAAAAGCCTCGCGAAGAGAGCGTCATCTTGTACGCCGTGCCCAGGTCGTCGTAGGTGGAGAAGCCGGCCTGCTGCTGCATGACCTCCGAGAGCAGGCGCGGCTCGTAGGCATCCACTTCGCGACCGGTCAGGATCGTGATGCGCGCCGGCACGCCCGAGCCGATCGACGGATTCGCCGCGGGCCGGATGCTCCCGACCACTTCGATGGGCGGAAGGGTATGGACCGTGTCCTGTTTGGTGGTGTCGCGCCCCGCCGCCGGCGGCCCGGGCTGCTGCGCGGCGAGCGGCCTCGCGAGGGCCCCGAGCAGAGGGATCTGGACCAGGAGGGATCCAACTCGGGCACGCATCAATCCGCCGCTCCCGCGTGGGTGGTGAAACGAGCCGATGTGATCGGAATCAGCGCAATGGGAACTGCGTCAGGAAGACTCCGGGCCGGCGTTCGTACAGCGCCGCCAGGGTCACCCGGTCCGGGGGAACGGCCACGAGCAGCAGCCCGTCATCGGCCGGCCCCGCGCCGTCCAGATCGCTGCAGCAGTGGCGACTGGTCACGGCTCCATCCGGGAGTCCGGCCGCCACGGCAAGCCGAGGGCCCCGCTCGAAGCGGACGACATCCTCGGGTGTGAAGCTCCGCGACCCATCCCGGTCTTCGTAGACCGCGATCCGCCGCACCTCTTCCCCCCGTCGGGCGACTACCAGCACGCCGTCGTCGGTCGGGCCGCCTCCGTCGAAGTCGAAGCAGCAGCGGTCCACGGTAACGTCGTGGTGCCGCCCGGCCAGCCAAAGCCCACCCGCGGCCGTGACCATGATGCCGGCGGCAATGGCCCAGAGGGCCGGTCGGCTGAGCCGCGACGGAGCGACACCCTTCAATCGCTCGCCGCGACGCAGCCGACCGAACACCTCCGGCCCAAGTGACGCTCTGGGGACGAATCGGATCTCCGAAAGCGCTCGGTCGAGCTCCCGGAGGTCTTCCGGCGGACGGCGCTCGTCGCTCATGGAATCAGCGCCTCCCGCAGCCGTCGGAGCGCCCGCCACAGTCGGGTGCGGACGCTGCCCTCGCTTGCACCGAGAACGCTCGCCATCTCCGCCGTATCGAGCTCGCTCCCGTAGCGCAATCCGATCAGCTCTCGATCCGCCGCTGACAGGGCTGCGATCCCGTCCATCAGGCGGCCGACCTCTTCTTCCCGGAGAAGCCGCTCCTCGGGTGAGGGGGCGTCGAAGGCCAGGTCGTGCAGGGTCCCTATCGGGACGTACTGCCGGAGCCGGGCCCGGCGACGCCAGTCAGTCAAGACGTTCCGCGCAATGCTCAGGATCCAGGTCCGCACCGAGCCCTTATCGGGATCGAACCGGGCCGCGGCCCGCACCACCCGAAGAAACGTCTCGGCCGTGAGGTCCTCGGCCGCGTCGGGATGGGGTACGTGGAACCGGAAGTAGTTGTAGACCGGGCCACCGTGTGCTTCGTACCACTCGCGACAGCGTGCCTCGGCGTCGCCGGTCGGGGCAGCCAGGCCGGCAGCGGTGGGGCCGGCGGAAGTTGGAGGGGTCACGACCAATACATACGCACAAAGGGGGTGGGCGTCACGGGCCCCCGGCCCGACCGGGTTCCCTGCCGCGGATGCCGGGGCTATCCTCCGCGCCAAGCACCAACAGATGGTGAACTCCGTGGCATTCTGGCATCCCAAGCCGACCCTGGACGACGAGGCACGGCGCCGCGGGATCCGTGCATTCGAGGCCGACGGGGTCTGCTCGCAGATTCGCGATTCCCTGCTCAGCGGACCGCTCCTGATCGGCTACGCGCTGCTGCTCGGCGCGTCGAACACGGCGATCGGAGCGCTCGCGGCGCTGGGGCCCGCGACCCAGATCCTCCAGCTACCGTCCGTCGCGCTGATCGAGCACTGGCGCGCCCGCAAGGCAATCTGCTGGTGGGCGGCGCTGGTCGGCCGTTCGGCCCTGGTGGGCATGCTGGCCCTGCCCTGGCTGTCACCCGTACGCGCCCGGGTGCCCGCGCTGTTCGCGGTGCTCCTGATTGCGGCGGCCCTGGCGAGTATCTCGAGCGCTGCCTGGACCCCCTGGATCCGCGACCTGCTCCCGGACGACACCCGCACCCGGGTCATTGCCCGTCGGATGGCGCTCGCGACCGGGATCGGCGCCGCGCTGACACTGGCGGCGGGAATCGCCGTGGATGCGCTCCCTGCCCGCCTCGGGTCCCTGCCGAACGCTTACGTAGCGGTCATGGGCGCAGGGGTGGCGGCAGGTCTGCTCGGCCTCATCCCCCTTGGCCGGATCCCCGAGCCGCTCATGGCTCCGTCCACCCATCGCCCGTGGCGCGACGTCCTCGGCGCCCCGCTGCGCAATCGGGACTTTCGCGCGCTGGTGGCCTTTCTCGCGACGTGGACCTTCGCGGTCAACCTGTCCACGCCGTTTTTTACCGTCTATCTGCTCCGCCGGCTCGCCCTCCCGATGGCGGCCGTGCTCGCCTTCACGGTCCTGAGCCAGGCGACCAGCGCGGTGATGCTGCGTGCCTGGGGCGTCGTGGCCGATCGCTTCTCCACCCTAGCGGTGCTCCGGATATCCTCCCTGGGTTTCCTGCTGAGCGTCGCGGGATGGCCGGTGGCCGGCACTCTCGAGCGCCCCTGGCTGGTCGTGCTGGTGCTCGCGGCGGTGCACCTGACGGCAGGCGTCGCCGCGGCCGGCGTCAATCTGTGCACCGGAACCGTGGCCATGGAAGTAGCGCCGCGAGGCGAGGCAGCCAGCTACTTCGCGACCAACGCCATAGTCTCGGGCGCCGCGGCCGGGCTGGCGCCGCTCGTGGCCGGCGTGTCAGCCGACTGGCTCGAGACCCAGCGATTCTCCGTGACGTTTGCCTGGACCTCGACCCTGCGGGAGGGCCAGCGGCTCGCGCTGCGCCCGCTCGATCTCCACGGCCTCGACTTCCTGTTCGTCGCGACCGTGCTGGTCGGGCTCTACGCCGTCCATCGGATCCTGGGAGTGGTCGAGCGGCAGCCGGCCGATCGGCGGGTCGTAGTCGGCGCACTGGCCGACGAGGTGTGGGAGCGGATGGCTCATCCGCTGCGGGCAATCACCACCGTGCCCGGCGCGCGCGATCTGGTCTACTTCCCGTTTTCGCTGCTGGGTCGGCTGTTGCCGGAGCGCCGGCGGGGGGGCGGGGGCGACCCCGGACGGGGAAGGCGCGGGATCGACCGCACCAGGCCGCCCTAGGCCTCAGAACGCGCTCAGTCCCGTGATCGCCTGGCCCAGGACGAGCGAATGCATGTCGTGGGTGCCTTCGTAGGTGTACACCGACTCCAGGTTTGCCAGGTGTCGCATCGAGTGGTACTCCGCCAGGATGCCGTTTGCCCCCAGCAGCCGCCGAGCCTCGCGGGCACAGTCGCACGCCATGCTCACGTTGTTCCGCTTGGCGAGCGACACCTGCTCGGGTGTCATGGTGCCCGCGTCCTTGAGCCGGCCGAGCTGGAGCGCCAGAAGCTGAGCTTTGGTGATCTCGCTCAGCATCTCCACCAGCCTGACCTGCTGAATCTGGGTCTGGCCAATCGGCTTGCCGAACATGACGCGGCTCTTGGCATAGCTGACCGCCTCGTCGTAGCAGGCCATGGCCGCGCCGACCGCGCCCCACGCAATCCCATACCGCGCCTGGGTGAGACACATGAGTGGGCTCTTGATTCCACCCGATCGAGGCAGGACGGCATCCTTCGGCAGCTGCACGTCGTCCAGATGGATCTCGCTGGTGTCGGACGCGCGGAGCGAGAGCTTTCCCTTCTGATCCTTGGCGCCGTACCCCTTCGTGCGGGTGGGCACGATGAAGCCCCGGATCGAGCGGGGATCGTCGACCGCGCCGGTCTTGGCCCAGATGATCGCGACGGTGGCCTGGGAGCCATTCGTGATCCACATCTTGGTGCCGTTGAGCACCCAGCCGTCCTTCGTCTCGCGGGCCGTCGTGATCATGCCGGCGGGGTTCGAGCCGAAATCCGGCTCGGTGAGCCCGAAGCACCCGATATCCCGTCCGGCCGCGAGCGCCGGCAACCACTGCCGCTTCTGCTCCTCGCTTCCGAATGTGAAGATCGGGTACATGACCAGGGCGCCCTGCACCGATGCGAACGACCGGATGCCGCTGTCGCCCCGCTCGAGCTCCTGCATGATGAGGCCGTAGGCCACGTTGTTGAGCCCGGCGCAGCCATAGTCTTCCGGCAGGTTGGCGCCGAACAGCCCGAGCTCGGCCATGCCCGGGATCAGCTCTCTGGGGAATCGCCCCTCGACGTAGCACTCGCCGATGATCGGCATCAGATGGTCGTCCACCCAGGTCCGGATGGTATCGCGCACGGCTCGCTCCTCTTCGGAGAGAAGTGAGTCGAGAGCGAAGAAATCCACCCCGGTGAACCGGGACCTCGCAGTGGCGGTGGCCATCTCTCAGCGAAGCCGCTTTCTCGGCGGGAGCTCGGAGGTCTCGCGAGCAGCGGAACGCACGGCCCGCCTGCCCGCCTGCCCGCCTGCCCGCCCAACCGCGCGTCGCGCGGCCGGCAGGACGCCGACCTCGCGGGCCTTTTCGCGGAAGCTGGGTCCGTGGTCGATCGACCGCCCCGTCTCCGCCTGCCATTGGTGAACCATCTCGTGCAGCACCGTGTGCTCCACCTCCCGCCAGGGATGCTCGGCGAGGTGGCGGCGGCTCAGCGCGATCTCGATCGGCTTGCCGGTGCGCAGATCGACGCTGACCTCTCCGAGCCGGGTCCGCATGCGACCCGAGAGGCGAATCGGGATCTCGCCCAGCGCGCCGCCAAAGTGCGTCCGGTTGAGCTCACGATGCAGCGAGCGGAGCCGGTGCAGCAGCGCCAGATCGCCGGGCCGGGGCCGCTCGGTTGCCGCGCGATCGCGGGGGCGGGGCGCGTAGAGCTCGACCGGGAACGCCAGAAACACCTGCTCGGCGCGCCGGCGCTCGAGCCGCGAGGCGCGGGGGTCGAGAAAGCGCACGATCGCCGAGAGCACGCGATCGCCCGCGAACACATACCCGCGGTGAAGGCGAAGCACGAGCCGCTCGTTCAGGCTCACCATCACGGTCCGGTTCGTGTGGCTCCGCACCGCGTTGACCTGGCGGAGGCCCAGCAGCCTTAGCCGGCGCGCCAGCACCTCGTCCGGTCCGGCGAGCAGCGAGATCGATCCCATCTACACACCTCCCGCGGTGGAGACCACGGGCTCCGGAGCCTCTCGGCGGGCAAAACTGAACCGGTCCGACGTGACGAACCGTCCCTCCGCCGCCTCCCAGCGATAGTGCTGAACATGCACCACTGACGACTCGATCTGTACCAAGTTGAAGACCGAAGGCCTTCCGCCGCGAGAACGGAGGCTAGGGGTTCCGCTGGTGCTCACTGCCGGACCGCCATCCACCTGGCCCGCGCCCTCCTGGTGGTCGTGGCCGCAGAGAACTACGTCGACGCCGGTGGCGATCAGCCGGCGCTGCGCCGAGCGCCACCCAGCCAGCCCCATGCGCCGCGATAGAGCCCCAGCCAGAATGTTATGGTGGATGACCAGAACGCGCGCCGTATCGGCCGGAGCGCGGGCAAAGACCCGTTGCACCCGGCTGGTCTCCGAGCGGGGAAGATGGCCCTTGACTGCCATGTCGCGCAGACTCCAGGTGAGCGAACCCATCGCCACGCCATAGCTGCTCAGAGCTCCCGCGATCACAGCGCCGGGGATCTCGAGCACCGGGGTGAGCTCCGGAAAATACTGGAGGTACTTCGCATACTTGACCCGCTGCCCGCGAATCCCGAAGGGACTCATCCACCACTCAATATCGTGGTTTCCCGGGATCACCAGCGTAGGCGCGTGCGCCCCCATCCGCTGTACGAACACTCTCGCCCGCTGGAACTCGCCGTGCCGGGCTCGCTGGGTGAGATCGCCGGAAACCACGATCGCCTGCGCCGGGAGCGTCGGCACGAAGGTCTCGAGCGCTTCGATCTGGGGCAGATCGGCAAGACCGCCGAAGTGCAGGTCGGACAGGTGCACCAGCGAGACGTCCGTCACCAAGCGGCGCGAATGCGATAGGTGAGCGCCGTCTGCCCCCGCGCGGGCACGGGCACGCGGAAGCGGGTCACGGTCGATGACACCTTTTCCGCCGGCAGCGAGCTCGAGAGGACCGTCCATTCCCCGGCGCGCTCTTCCTTGACGGTCACGGTGGCCGCGGAGTCGGTCGCGTTGGTGACCGTGACCTCGTACGTGGCCTCGGCGCGAATCCGAACGCCGGCGGCGCTGCTGTCCCGGGTGGTGACGAAGTCAGTTTGGCGGCGCCGGCCAGTGAAGTCGAACGCGTTGCCCGCTCCGAGCACGAGCTCCTTGCCGGCCGGGGTGTGATCGAGGGTAGCCTCTCCGACCAGTTGGAGCCGGCCTTCAGCATCTGCCCGGAACAGTCGGGCCGTGCCCGCCGGCAGGGGACGATCCCCGAACGCCGTCTTGCGCGGGCGGGCGAGGGTATAGACCACCTGCACCGGTACTTGCTCGGCATCTTCGCCTTCCTGATAGATGCCGAACACCGGCTCGCGCCGGATCACGTACTCCCGCACTACGCCGCTGGAAGCCTCCTCGAAGAGCGGCAGCAGGCTGGTGGATCCGGCCCGTAGGGACCAGCGTCCGGCCAGGGTGTAGACGTGCGACTCCTCGACCCGCTCCTCGGTCGGCCCCCCCGACGGCACCACCCCCTGGCGGACCCCTGCGGCTCCGACGACGGTTTCGGCAAGGCGGAAGGCCGGTGGTCGGGTGATGGTCCCCGCCAGGAGCTGGATCTCGGCGCTGTCGGCCCGGAGTATTTGGGAGGTCACCACCGCCACCCCACGCACTCGGGCAGCAGCCCCGCCGAGCAGCACCTGGTAGCTTGCCCGCCAGAACGCGCCGGCGGTGAAGTAGCCGAGCGCGAGGGCAGGCCGGGCCTGGGCGGCGCGAAGCCGGAGCTCGAGCGAGGGCTCGAAGAGCACCAGGTCGTCGGGCCAACGGATCAGGCCCGGTCGCTGGAAGAGGACCGTGCCGTCCTCCAGTCGCCATCGTTCCGGATCGACCGCGACCAGGGTTGCCATGATCGGAACCGGTGGATAGCTCTGGCTCTGAAACGTGAACTTCCGTCCAATCGAGCGCCGCATCGCGGTCTGCTCGCTACTGACCGAGTCGTAGCGCGCATCCAGGATCATCACCCCCGAATCCAGCGCCAGCAGCGAGCCGGGATCCAGTGCACCCGGCTGGACCCGCTGGGTAGACTCGCCTTTCGGCACCGCCACCGACAGGGTCCGCCGCGCGAACACCCGGCCGTCGTTGTAGATCGTGAGGCTCGTCTGGGCGGACAGGCGGACGGGCGGACCGGCGGACAGAAACAGCCCAGCGGCGAGAACTTGGCTCGCACAGCGGAGCCCACCGAGCCACGGAGCCGCCGCCCGCCTGCCCGCCTGCCCGCCTGCCCGCCTCATCGGGGCAGGAACTCCATCGCGAGCCGAGATGCGATCCGCCGGACGATGATGTACGTCGCAATCACCGCGATCACCGCGTAGAGTCGCAGGCCGGGCGTGGCCGGCAGCCGGAGCATCAGGTAGAGTCCCATGAGCGCCGTGGCAGCCAGAGCGACCCGGCTCGAGAGCCGGCGCGCCCGCGCCTCCCGCTCCCAGCGGCACTCGGGGCAGAGCTCCGTCCAGGCGAGTCCCGGTACCCGCTTTCCGCATTTTGCGCAGGGGACCTCAGGCAACCCGCTTAGCGACGGCATCGCCGAACTCCTGCGTGCTCGCGTTGCCGCCCAGGTCCCGGGTGCGGACCTTGTCCCGGACGATCACCTGCTCTATCGCGTCGCGGACCCGCTGGGCCCGATCGAGCTCGCCGATGTGGTCGAGCATCATGGCTGCGGCCAGCATCTGAGCGGAGGGATTGGCGACGCCCTTCCCGGCGATGTCGGGCGCGCTGCCGTGCACGGCTTCGAAGATCGCCGCCCTGGTGCCGATGTTGGCGCCCGGGGCGAGGCCCAGCCCGCCCACCAGCCCGGAGACCTCGTCGCTCAGGATGTCACCGAACATGTTGGTCGTGACCATGACGTCGAACTGCTCCGGTCGCATCACCAGCTGCATGGCGCAATTGTCCACGATCATGTCGTTTGCTTCGACCTTGCCCTCGTATTCCTGCGCGATCGCCCGCCCGACCTCGAGAAAGAGTCCGCTCACCATTTTCAGGATGTTCGCCTTGTGGACGATGGTCACCCGTTTGCGGTGGTGCCGCACGGCGTAGTCGAACGCGTAGCGCACGATCCGCTCGCAGCCGACCCGGGTCACGATCGCCATCGACTCGCCCACCGCCCGGGGGTCGTCGCCGATCTGCACGAAGTGCTCGACTCCAATGTACAGACCCTCCAGGTTCTCCCGGACCAGCACGATGTTCACGCTCTCGAACCGGCCGCCCGGCACGATGGTCCTGGCGGGCCGCACGTTGGCGAACAGCTCGAACTCTTTCCGCAGGCCGACGTTCACCGATCGGAAGCCGGTGCCGACCGGGGTCGTGAGCGGCCCCTTGAGCGCGAGTCCGTTCTTCCGAATGCTTTCCACCGTGGCATCGGGCAGCGGCGTGCCCGTTGCCTCCACCGCCGCCATGCCCGCCAGCTCCTCCTCCCAGTTGAAGCGGAGACCTGTGGCCTCCAGCACCTTCACGGTCTGCGCGGTGATCTCCGGGCCGATGCCGTCTCCCGGAATCAGGGTCACGTCGTACGTCATGGGCCCGAACCGGCTCCAGGAAGTATCGCGGTCACCGCAGCAGCGAGCGCCTCACCCGGACTCGCCCCCGTGCCGAACGTGCTGGAGCGCCAGATCACGGTGCCGGAGCGACTGTCGGCGAGCGCGAGCGCCAGGTCCGCCCGGAGTGCGCCGGTGCTATCGCGGGAGAATCCCAGCGCCGCGGGCGCCATGGCGTAGCGCCCGCCGGTCACGGCGACCAGGCTCCGAAGCGAGCTGCGCAGCGGATCGGGAATCTTGGTGAGCTTGGGCGCGCGCAAGATGGCCTGCCCCATCTGATCCGGGTCGGGCACCATGCCGGGGTTCCGGCGCGCCAGCTGGCGGAGGCGGGGAGCCAGAATCCACGTGACCTCGGGCGCTCGGCCCTGAAACTCCTCGCCGATCACCGAGTCCGCCCAGCGCAGCACGTGCCGGTGGTCACCCAGCCCGGTGATCGCGGTGTCCCCTCGAAGCGCGGCAGTCGCAACGGCGAGCGTGACCGGGAGCAACGCGACCGACTCGCCCGCGAGACCGTCGGTCGCGAGCCCGCGCGGCGGCTTGTCGGGCCCCTGCGCGACGGCGGAAGTCGAAACGCCTGCGATGAGCGCGAGCGCGGCGGCGAAACGAAGGCGCACGGAAAAAGCTCGAGCGATGATGAGGGCCGAAGCCGGGAAGTGTTGCGGAAAAGCTAACGACGGGATGGAGCTAAGAGAACGGCTTACTCGAGCGACAATCCGCCGTCGACCGTGATGGTCTGACCGGTGATGTGACGGGCCTTCTCCGAGCACAGGAACGACACCACGTGCGCGACATCGTCGGGCTCCGCCACCCGGCCCAGGATCGAGCTCTTCTGCGCGCGCTCGATCACTTCCTTGGGGAGCATCATCATGCGCTCGGTCCGGACGAAGCCGGGCGCGACCGCGTTGACGTTCACGTTGGACGGTCCCAGCTCCACCGCGGCCGCCCGGGTGAGGCCGAGCAGCCCGGCCTTGCTGGCGGCGTAGTTGGCGACGCCGAATCCCGGTCGATCGGCCTGATGCGCGCTGACGTTGACGATCTTGCCGTAGCGCTGTTGCCGGAAGGTGGGCGCGACCGTCCGGATACAATGAAAGGCGCCGGTGACGTTGGTCTCCATCACCTCGCGCCAGGCCTCGTCACTGAGCCGCCAGAGCGCCCCGTCGCTCGCGATGCCGGCGTTGTTCACCAGATAATGGACGCCGCCCAGCCGTGCCTTGCTATCCCGGATGAAGGCCTCGACCGCTTCCCGGTCCCGCACGTCGCAGCGACACGCGTGCACGCCCACGCCCATCGACATGAGCGCGGTCTCCGTCAGCAGCGCCTGCTCGGTGACGTCCCGGCCAGGGAGGTTCACATAGCAGAACCCGACGTGGCATCCGATCCGGGCGAACTCCAGCGCGATGGCGCGGCCCAGCCCGGTCGCCCCGCCGGTGACGATGGCGACCTTGCCCTGGAATCCTTCGGCGACAGGCTGCGGCTGCTCCTTTTCTGCCACGGCACCCGCGCTTTCCGCTTCTTCCTCCCAGGACGATCGGTGCCCGTACCCGAAGAATGGCAAAGGCATGGGAGGTCGAAGGTACGGCGCGACGGGAGGGGGGGCAAGGGAAGAACAGCGTAAACAGTGAAAGGTGAACAGTGAAAAGGGGTTCAGCCGACCAGCGGAGCCCCCTTTCACTGTTCACTTTTCACTTTTCACGCAGTTTATTATCGGACATGCATCCCAAGACCCTCCCCTGGCTGATCCTCGGCCTGGCCGGCGCCTTCGCCTGGGGTGTGATCGCCCTCCACCGGGGGGAGACCATCAGCGCCGCCTGGCTGATCCTGGCCGCGGTCGGCACCTACCTGATCGGCTACCGGTTTTACAGCCGTTTCCTCGCCACCCGGGTCTTCGAGCTCAACGACCGGCGCGCCACCCCGGCCGAGCGGCTGGAGAACGGCCGGGACTTCGTGCCGACCACCAGGTGGGTCCTCTTCGGACACCACTTCGCGGCAATCGCCGGCGCGGGACCCCTGGTTGGGCCGGTGCTGGCGGCCCAGTTCGGGTACCTCCCCGGCACGATCTGGATCGTCTTCGGGGTGGTGCTCGCCGGCGCGGTGCAGGACTTCATCATCCTGTTCGGCTCCATGCGGCGCGACGGCAAGTCGCTGGGCCAGATGGCGCGGGACGAGATCGGGCCGTTCACCGGCCTGGTGGCGATGATCGCGATTCTCGCGATCATGATCATTCTGCTCGCCGTGCTCGCCCTGGTAGTCGTGAACGCGCTCCGCGACAGCCCCTGGGGCGTCTTCACCATCGCCTGCACCATCCCCATCGCGATGCTGATGGGCTTCTGGATGCGGGTGATCCGTCCCGGAAGGACGATCGAAGCCTCCATCGTCGGAGTGGCACTGCTGCTGGTCGCCCTGGTCGCCGGCCGCTGGGTCGCAACCTCACCCACCCTGGCTCCGATTTTCACGCTCTCGGGTCCCGCCCTCGCCGGCTGGCTCATGGGGTATGCCTTCGTCGCGAGCGTGTTGCCGGTATGGATGCTGCTCGCCCCGCGCGATTACCTGTCGACGTTCATGAAGATCGGCACGATCTTCCTGCTGGCGATCGGCATCCTGGTGGTGTTGCCGCCGCTCAAGCTGCCCGCGCTCACCCGCTTCGTCGACGGCACCGGACCGGTGTTCGCGGGCAAGCTGTTCCCCTTCTGTTTCATCACCATCGCCTGCGGCGCCGTCAGCGGCTTCCACGCACTGGTCTCCTCCGGCACCACGCCGAAGATGCTGCGGCGCGAGAGCGACGCCCGGTTGATCGGCTATGGCGCGATGCTGATGGAGTCGTTCGTCGCTGTGATGGCGATGTGCGCCGCCGCCGTGCTCGACCCCGGCATCTACTTCGCGGTCAACTCTCCATTGGCCACCCTGGGCGGCTCGGTCGAGTCCGCGGCGGTGGTGATCCGGGGGTGGGGCTTCGCGGTGACCCCGGCGCAGATGCAGGCTCTCGCTCATTCGGTCGGAGAGACGACGGTGCTGGCGCGCACCGGCGGCGCACCGTCGCTGGCGATCGGCATGGCCCACATCTTCAGCCAGGCCTTCGGCGAGAGTCTCACCGCGCTCTGGTACCACTTCGCCATCCTGTTCGAAGCGCTCTTCATCCTCACGACCCTGGATGCCGGGACCCGGGTGGGGCGCTTCATGCTGCAGGACCTCGCCGGCCACGCGTGGGCACCCTTACGTCGCACCTCCTGGTACCCCAGTGTCCTGGCCTCGTCCGCGGCCGTCGTCGCCGCGTGGGGCTACTTTCTGATCCAGGGCGTGCTCGACCCGCTGGGCGGCATCAACTCGCTCTGGCCGCTCTTCGGGATCAGCAATCAGCTGCTCGCCGCCGTGGCGCTCTGCGTGGGCACCACCATCCTGATCAAGGCCGGCAAAGCCCGCTACGCGTGGGTGACGCTCGGACCGCTCGTCTGGCTGCTCGCGGTGACGCTGACCGCCGGATGGCAGAAGATCTTCGCGGCCGATCCGAGGCTCGGATTTCTGTCTCACGCCCGCACGACCCTGGGGCAGGTCGCGGCCGGATCGCTCGATCCGGCCAAGGGCGCGCGCCTCGTGCTCAATGACCGGTTGGACGCGGTGGTGGCCGCCGCCTTCATGGGCGTGACCGTGGTGCTCGTGGCCGCCTGCGCGCGGGAGTGGGCGATGATCCTGGCTCGGCGGAAAGCGCCGGTTGCGCGGGAGAGCCCGTTCGTGGAGACGGCGTATGCCGGGTAAGCGGGAGCAGACGGGAGCAGACGGGAGCAGACGGGAGCGGGAAACCCTCCCGCCCGCTCCCGACCGCTCTCGCCCGCTCCCGCCCCGCATCGGAGCCCTGCTCACTCACCTGAAGCGAGTATGCGGCATGCCCGACTACGCCGCTTATGTCGCCCACCTGCGCGCCCACCACCCCGACCGCGCCATCCCCACCGAACGCGAGTTCTACGACGAGTACGTCCGGACCCGGTACGCTGACGGGCCCACCCGGTGCTGCTGAGCACCGGCACCATCGCGGCGCTCTGCGGGTTTGCCTTTCTCGCTGCTTTCACCGACGCGGTGGTCGGAGGCGGCGGGCTGATCCAGCTGCCGGCCCTGCTCGTGCTGGTCCCCGACGCACCGCTCCCCGCGATCTTTGGCACCCACAAGCTGGCGTCCACCGTGGGCACCATGACGGCCGTGCACCGCTATGCCGGCGGCCTGCGGATCGAATGGCGGCTGACGATCCCCGCCGCAGTGGCGTCGTTCGCCTGCTCGCTGCTCGGTGCCCACGCCGTGAGCGCGATCGACCCGAGCGTGCTCCGGCCCGCCATTCTGGTGCTGCTGGTCGGGGTGGCGATCTTCACTTGGCGGGCGCGGGATTTCGGTACTGTGCACCTGCCTCGGCTGGGCCCCCGACCCGCGCTCGCTGCCGGGCTGGTCATGGGCGGCGCTCTGGGGTTCTACGACGGGTTCTTCGGACCCGGGACCGGCACCTTTCTCATCTTTGGATTCGTCACCCTGTTCGGGTTCGATTTCCTGGCCGCGACGTCCGCGGCCAAGGTGGTCAACCTGGGCTCCAACTTTTCAGCCGCGCTCTACTTTGCCGCCACTGACCAGGTCCTCTACCGGCTCGCACTGCCCATGGCTGCCGCAAGTATCGTCGGGGCCACGATGGGAAGCCGGCTCGCGCTCGCCAAGGGTGTGGGTCTGGTTCGGACCTTCTTCCTTGCGCTCGTGACCGTTCTCGTCGTCAAGCTCGCACTCGACACGCTCCGCCCGCACTGACCGACGTCACTTCGACGTCAGGGTCTCAATCCACTCGGTGAGCCACTTGCCGGTGCGGGCGACCACGGCGGCGCTGTCGTTGTCGAGAAAGCTGTATCCGCCTCGCGCGAGACTCGAATCGGCGTAGATGCCCCGCGCTCGCGCCCGCTCCCGCGCATCGAGCAGCGCGGCGAGGCTGGCGCGGGTGCCGATCCAGAGCAACCCATCGGAGGCTCGTACCGCGTAGCGCAGCGGGACGTGGAAGCTGTCGGGCCACACGTAGACCCGGGAGAACAGCGGGATCAGAGCCGGATCGGTGAAGTACGAGAGCAGGGTGAGATACCTTACCCGAAACTCGGAGGAGTCGGCCATCAGGAACCGGGCCGTGACCGAATCGCGAGCGCCCGCGCCGAGCCGGCCCAGGACCCAGGCGTCGCCGTGGTCGTAGTCCCGTTTGGGTATCCGGGCCAGGATGTCGGCCAGCACGGGGGCATCGCCCCGGACGGCTCGACGCCGCTCGAGCAGGATCGCCTGGACCGACGGCTCGAGGTCCTGAGAGGTGACCCCCGGATTCTTGGGGAAGGGGTACGGGCCGGCGCGCTCGAAGAAGCGCCGGATGCGCAAGGCGCTGTCGGCTACCTGCGGGTCCCGGAGCAGCGCGAGCCGGGTCGTCGCGAGCAGCGCATCATTCCAGGGTCCGTCGCCATTGATCGCCGCCGTGACCCTGCCCCACAGGCGGCGGGTGTTACCAGACCGGAGGATGGCCCGCACCGAGTCGGCTGCGGGCGTGCCCTCTCGCAGACCCTCGTGGAGCTCGGAATAGGTGGCCCGACCCGGGTCACCCAACCGGATCTGCACCTGCGCCGCGGCGGGAGCGGGGGCGGCCGCCAGCGCGAGGCTGGACGCTAATCCGAGTAGAAGTCCTCTCACGCTGTCCGCCTGTCCGCCTGTCCGCCTGTCCGCCTGTCCGCCTGTCCGCCTGTCCGCCTGTCCGCCTCAATATATGTTTGACGGGTTCTGCTCCGGGCCCTACCCTCGGGAGACCCATGGCGACCCCGCTGAGCACCTTTCGCGAATCCAGTCTCTGGTCGACCCCGATCCGCGATCTGGGGCTCACCGTCGAGGACACTCGGCTCGAGCCCATTCTCCAGGAGTTCAAGCAGGAGCTCGCTCGCGTAGGACTCACCCGCCTGGAGCCGCGTTTCTACCTCTCCACCGAATGGGGCGTGCCGTTCCAGACAGTCGCCATCGCGATCCCCTTCTATCTCGCGCGGCCGGAGCTCACGGCGATCCACCAGGAATATCGGGGCCACGTGGAGGGCTTCGATCGGGCGGACATCCTGCGGTACCTGCGCCACGAGATGGGGCATGTGGTGAACTACGCCTACCGGCTGTACGAGGACGAAGAATGGATCCTCCGGTTCGGCTCCATCACCCAGCCCTACGAGGAGGACTACCGGCCGCAGCCGTTCAGCCGGCGCTACGTGCGCCACCTGCCCGGTTGGTACGCCCAGAAGCACCCGGACGAGGACTGGGCCGAGACGTTCGCCGTGTGGATGACACCCGGCATCGACTGGCGGCGAGAGTACGAGGGTTGGCCGGAGGCGCTCGCCAAGCTCTCCTATTGCGAGCGGACCGTGGCCCGGATCCTGGACCGCGATCCCCTCGTCACCGACGCGGAGCCGGATGAGGACGTCGCCGAGATCAACTATTCAGTAGGAGAGTATTACGAGCACGAGACGGCCGAGCCGGCCGAAGCGGGCGGCTTTCCGCCCGGGCTCGATGGAGCGCTCCGCGCGATTTTCGAGCGGCTACGCGACCCGGCGGCCCCCGGCGACGCTCCATTGTGCACGGCCGGCTCTCTCATTCGCTCGCTCGAGCGGGACCTCATGGAGAACGTGTTCCGGTGGACCGGACATTTCCCCGAGCGTACCCGCCGGCTACTCCACCATCTGGCAGAGCGGGCGGGCCAGCTCGAGCTGGGCTATTCGCTTTCTCAGGAGGGCCCCGCCACGGTCGCGCTCACCACGTTCGTGACCGCGCTCGCCATGAACCACGTCCACCGGGGCAGCTACCTGCCCTAGCTCGGGTGCCGGTGCTCGTGCGGGGCAGCCCAGATCGCGGCCGGATCGTCGGCCCCGACCAGGTTGGCGTGGACCATCCATCCAAACAGATGGGGGAGAAACCGACCGCCGACGGCGTCGCAGGCTTCCCGCGTCGTGATGGAGCTCGCGGGGCCGAACAGCGGCCGCCCGTCGCGCTGCTCGCGCCAGCGCTCGCGCTGGCCGAGCGGGGGAATGCAGATGTTGCTGTGGAGGTGCCAGCGCGCGATCGAGAGCGGGACGCGGCGGTTGAGCTC
>Ga0137403_10001254_pt1 | contig 32012 bp, 24 predicted proteins | sample CZOMad2_1_16fung_FD_122057 | JGI IMG/M metagenome (GOLD analysis project Ga0137403, IMG submission 122057) | Vadose zone soil fungal communities from Angelo Coast Range Reserve, California, USA - CZOMad2_1_16fungal (Hybrid Assembly) | ecosystem: Environmental > Terrestrial > Soil > Vadose zone... | reverse complement strand
CTCGGCTCCGCGCGACAATGGTGGCAACTCATTCGCGGAACGAAACGAATCGCTTTGCACGAAAACGAGTTTGTGCCGATTACCCCGGCACAGCTGGCACAGTTTTGAGATTGTATGATCTGGAGTGCTCGAATCGCATAGCAAGTGTCTGCTGAAGACGAAATCACGTCGCTGACCAAAGTTGGTTCGGAGAGTACTGGACCACGGGGACGTGCGATATTTTCCACGACGAATTGGAGCGTGGTCCTTGAAGCGCAAGGTCAATCGCCGGCAGCACATCAGGCGCTCGAAAAACTTTGCTGCACCTATTGGCGACCTGTTTATAGCTTTATCAGACGCGAAGGTACCGGACACGAGGAGGCGGAAGATCTAACTCAGGCCTTTTTTGCCCTGCTGCTACAGCGCCGGAATTTCGCTGATGTTCGCAAAGAGAAAGGACGTTTGCGTTCTTATCTGCTGACGTCACTGAAGCATTTCCTTGTTAGTCAACACCGCCGCGCCGTGACAGTGAAACGAGGCAAAGGACAACAGCCGGTCCCATTGGAGGAGCTTGCCGCCTTCGGGCGCGCCGACATCGAGCCGGCAGATCATCTGAGCGCAGATCGAATTTATGAACGTCGTTGGGCCTTAACTCTTATGGAGCAGGTCTTGCGACGATTACGTGACGAATACGTCATGGCCGGCAATGCTGAATTGTTCGATTTGTTAAAGCAATTGCTGCCAGATGAACCAGGAGCGCCGTCACGAGCGGAAATCGCGTTACAGCTAGGCATAACGGACAATGCACTCCGGCAAGCCTTCCATCGGTTTCGCCACCGTTATCAACTCTTGTTGCGCGAAGAGATTGGTCACACGGTAGCCATTGCCAGCGATGTCGAAGATGAGCTGCGTCATTTGATCGCTGTGTTGCGAACGTAACATATGACAGAATTCGGCGCAGTACATGATGGGGAGCGCGCATCCGACTCTCCCATCATGAGCAGCGCATCGAGGGTTTGTCGAAAGTGCGGAGCAGAGATTTTTGCCGACGCACCGGAAGGTCTTTGTACCGCCTGCCTGTTTGAGACCGGCCTTAATCTGTTGACTGATGATCCTGTAGCCGGACTCGATGAACCTGGCGCGGATGCTGCCAGGCCATTGCCGCGTGTTAAACAGAAATCGGATCGGGCAAAGACGTTCGGTGATTTCGGAGATTATGAATTACTCGACGTAATCGGTCGCGGGGGCCAGGGTGTGGTGTATCGCGCGCGGCAGAAAAGTCTCAATCGCATCGTCGCGCTCAAAGTCATCGGATTAGGCCATTGGGCTACCGAAGCACACCTCAAACGTTTCCGTCTCGAGGCCGAAGCGGCAGCCAGCTTAGAGCATCCCGGTATCGTTCCAATTCACGAAGTCGGCGAGCGTGATGGCTCATGCTATTTCAGCATGAAATTCGTCGAAGGAGGGCAGCTTGACGAAGTAGTTAAACAAACGCCGATGTCGATCCGGCAGGCGGCGGAGCTTATCGCGAAGGTGGCCCGCACCGTTCATTACGCGCATGAGCACGGTATTCTGCATCGTGACATCAAGCCGGGGAACATTCTGCTCGATCAAAAGGGCGAACCGCACCTAACCGATTTTGGCCTTGCTCGATTGGTGGAGTCAGAGAGCACTGTTACGCGGACGCTGGAAGTTTTGGGCACGCCCAGTTACATGGCGCCGGAACAAGCAGTGGGAAACAATGAGGCTGTTAGCAGCGTCACAGATGTCTATGGACTTGGCGCAGTACTTTACCAACTACTGACAGGTCAGCCGCCTTTTGCCGGAGGAACAACCTACGAGACGATCAAGCTACTTTTGGACACCGAGCCGCGGCAACCGCGCCTCTTAAATCCAAAAATAGATCGCGATCTGAGCACAATTTGCCTCAAATGCCTCGAGAAAGATTCAAAGCGCCGATACTCTTCGGCGCTCGCGCTGGCCGAAGACTTGGAACGCTGGCTAAAGCACGAACCGATTCAGGCGCGGCATACGGGAGTTTTCGCGCGAGGTAAAAAATGGGTGCGACGCAATCCAACTAGCGCGCTTCTGGCAGCTTCCCTGCTGGTGTTAGCTACGGTTGTTGGATGGAACATTTGGAAAAGCGAACTATTTCACCATCCGCGAGCAACCGGAATCGCCGTTCTGCCCTTTGAAAATCTAAGCGAGCAGAGAGAAGACGCCGCCGCCTTCGTGGATGGCGTCCAGGACGACATTCTGACAAAGCTGGCGAGGATCGCCGATCTGAAAGTGATCAGTCGGAGCAGTGTGATGGAATATCGCGAGAAACGAAATGTGCGACAGATCGGAAATGATTTGCGCGTATCGCATCTTCTGGAAGGCAGCGTCCGTAGGATCGGGACACGGTTCCACATGAATGCGCAGTTGATCGACACGCGCACTGACACTCATGTGTGGGTGGAACAATACGACGGCGATTTCAATGATCTGTTCGCAATTCAAAGCGAGATCGCGCAGAAAATTGCCGGCCAACTCCACGCCAAAATCTCGCCTGCGGAGAAACTGGCGATTGAACGGATACCGACGGGCGATCTCGTCGCTTTCGAGCTCTATTCGCGCGCCATTAGTTTAACGCCAACATTCCGTGGTGGCGGCGTCGATCCTGGGCGGCAGGCTATCGATCTGCTAAACCAGGCTGTGGCGCGCGATCCGTCATTTTTCGAAGCCTATTGCGCGCTCGCCGTGCATCATGACCAGCTTTACTTCTTTGGCTTTGACCGTACTCCTGCGCGGTTGGCGTCAGCAGAAGCAGCCATTCAGGAAGCATTCCGCATCCGTCCAAATGCTGGCGAGGCACACCTCGCGCGGGCGTATCATCTTTATGATGGATACCTCGATTACGAGGGCGCTCTCGCTGAACTGGAAGTTGCTCGCCAGACGCTGCCCAATGATCGGCGGATATTTTCGATAACGGGTTTCATCCAAAGGCGTCAAGGGCGCTGGGAAGAGTCCACTCGAAATCTCGAGCGGGCACTTGAGCTTGACCCGCGTAGCGTCAACACGCTCGAAAACATCGCAGATAGTTACGCATACCTCCGGCGTTATGCTGAGCAAAAATCGAAGTTAGATCGCATATTGGCTATCGAGCCAAATGATGTTCTGGCAAAAGCAGACCGCGCAGGAGCGGAACTGAATTGGAAAGCTGATACCAGACCGTTGCATCAATTGATTGACGAAATCCGGGCGACAAATCCTGCTGCTATGCCGCAGATCGCCCCTTCGTGGCTGGATTGCGCGCTGGCCGAACGCGACGTCGCTGCCGCAAGAGAGGCCTTGCTCGCGTCCGACGAAAGCAGCTTCGGTATCGACGCCGTTCGTTTCCCACGTCCTTTCGTGGAAGGCGTTATCGCCCGAATGGCAAATGACGAGCACAAGGCGCAATTGGCTTTTACTGCTGCGCGCGCGGAGCAGGAGAAAACCGTCCAGGCTCAACCAGAGTACGGCCCAGCATGGTGCGTGCTCGGAGTAATCGATGCCGCCCTCGGACGGAAGGAGGACGCCTTGCGCGAAGGGCGGCGTGCGGTCGAGCTGCTTCCCGTGGAAAAGGACTCAGTCAATGGTCTCCACATGATCGCAAATTTTGCAATGATTGCTGCCTGGGTTGGTGAGAAAGATCTCGCCTGCGAACAGCTTGCCACCGCCGTTCGTGGTCCCAGTGGTGTTGACCTCGCTTATGGCCAATTGAAACTGATGTCATTGTGGGACCCGCTGCGTGGCGAGCCGTGCTTCGAAAAAATCGTCGCATCCCTCGCGCCGAAGTGAATTTAACCGCGGATTACACTGATAAGAGGGATTGGTAGGGCGCGACCGCCGGGGCGCGGCGAATCGCTGTTCTAAATCCGATTCGTGATATCCGCATGATTCGTGCGGTTGCTACGCTTCAACGGTTCAACGCTTCAACCGTCATTTAATACAACGATGGCAACTATCCGCGTAACAGCCAGCCAAATCTCGCGCAGTACTCCAGTGAACGGCCAGAAATAACTCCTCACGACGAGTAGCCAAACAAGGCCAAAACAAGAAAAACAAATCAACCAAAGGAACAAAACGTGAAACTTAAAACAAAAATAGTAATTATCGCTCTCGGCCTGGGCGTGAGCACTTCCCTGGTCTCGAGCCAGGACCGGCAGTCGCCGCAATTACCAACGGTCCAACCGACCATTGAAGGTGTGTGGCAAGATCCCAGAAACGGGGTCAACTGTGATGATCCCAATCAGGTGTTGAGCGGGCCTTTTCCAGCGATAGTGACGTTTCATCGCGACGGCACGATGACTGACGACACAGGCGCCCTCGAGGGCACGTCGAACGGGTATGGCACCTGGCGGCGTGAGCCAGGCAGACAGAATTACTCGTACCGGTATACGGCCTTCAGCACTGACGAGAACGGCGCCCTTGCCATCTCAGGCTTAATCAGCGTCAACCTCCATCTCACCGACGCCAACAGCTACACCTCTAGCGACTCGATCCAGCTCTTCGACGCTGACGGGAATCTAATCGCCACCTTTTGTGGCAGGTCTACTGGAACCCGGTTTGAATAATCCTGGCAAAACAAGATTCGACCTCTGACCAATTAACGGGTTTGGCGCGTTCTATCCGCGCCAAACTCCATCACGCTTAAGAGCGCGGGTTTGGAAGTGCTGAGAACTCCAAGGGATCGTACGGGCTGACGAAAACCTAATCAGGAATTACTAAGACCGCGTACCAGATTATTCATCGTTCGAGCTTCGTCATTTTCTCATCTGTATAAATCCTCTCGGCGATGAGCTAGCGATTCCACCCGCTGGCGAACCGAGCGCACAAGCTCTTGAGACAAGTCAGCCTGAATTAGTTCTTCGCGATCTGCCGAGGCAGCGGCGATTACCACCCCGCGTGGATCGATAATTGCTGAGCTGCCACAGAACCATAAGTCGTCGTCTTTCCCGACGCGGTTTGCCGCAATAACATAGCTTTGATTCTCGATCGCGCGCGCTTGTGCGAGCACACGAAAATGTTCGTCACGTGGAAACGGCCACGCGGAAGAGATGAGGAAAGCGCCTACGTTCTGCTCGGTGGCGAGTTTTCGGTACATTTCGGGAAACCGGAGATCGTAGCAGATGCTAAAACCAAAGCGCAGATCGTCGAGCGCAAAGCTGGCGAACGCGTCACCAGCAGCGAAGCAGGTTTGTTCTTCGACAGGCGCAACGGCATACAAATGAGTCTTGCGATATTTCGCGACGATGACGCCCCTCGCATCAACCAGAACCTGGGAATTGTAAATTGATGATCCATCGCGTTCGGAGACGCCACTAACGATCGCGATCGAAAGCTGGCTGGCGATCTCGCGAAGACCGGGAACAAATCCGCTGTTCCACTCATCGGCATGCTTCTGGATTACTGACATCGAGTAACCGGTGTCAGTCATCTCTGGGAAAACGATCAACTCGGCGCTGACGTCTTTTGCCCGGCGAGAAAAATCGTGAACCTTAGACAAATTCGCTTCCCGATCGCCGAGCGAACATGAGATCTGAGCAACTGCAATTTTCATTAAGTTTCTCTACTTCGCTTGTAGTGTCCGTCATCCTGAGCGAAGCGGAGCGGAGTCGAAGGATCCCGCAGAACTACGCCCGGTTGTGTTACGGGATTGAAAGGACTTCGTCCGCTGTGTTGCAGCCTCGACTTCGCTCGGAATGACATTTGTGAGATACAGCCTCACGCCGCAATCGGCCTACGGTATCCGAAGAACTCTCGCTTCGTAATCAGGTGAGCGACTTCCGGCGGCACCATTTGCTCCCATCTGCTGTCGCCAGACTGTAACTTTGCCAGGACGTCGGGTGGCTGAATTCGTAAATACTCAGACTGATAGTCGGTGATCTCCTGAACGTATTGATTGTCGATCAGATACTGAAATAACGAACGAAGATTCGGCGCGACTTTGACTTGGGTTGCCGTGACAATCTTTCCAGTCGCTTCGTCTATGCGTGGGTAGACGTAAAGCTTTAGTCCTCCTTTAAACATCCTGCCCAGCGCCTCCAGGATTCCGCCCTCCAGGTTTGTGTAGTATTTTTCGTTCAAGATTTCGATCAAACTGGGCACGCCCATGACAAGGCCGATCGCTTTGTTTGTGTAACGAAAGAGATACCCCGCGAGTCGATAGTATTCGCCGAACTTCGAGATCAGGACGGTTCGACCCAGCGCACGCAGAATATCGACGCGAGCAAGAAAATCCGCGTGATCAAGGTCGCCGTCGGCGCGCAAATTCTCGAGCGTCATTTCCATGAGCACCACTATCTCGTCTTCCGAACAATCGCAGTGCTTCAGAAAAACGCGTCGCGCGCCATCCAGCATGTCGTTGGTGGCGTACGTGACAGGCCGAAAACTCCCGCGCTCGACCAGGATCGCTTTCTTGTAAAAAACTTCGGCAGGTTGAACGGTCTCGCCATCCGCCTTGAACATCACTGCGTCTGTCAGGCCCTGGCTGACTAACTGCAAACTCATCAATCGATTATCAACACTTTGAAAGAGAGACCCGGAAAATTTGATCATATCCACTTCGATTCGTCCCGGTGGGAGATTCTCCTGAAGTGATGAAATCAGTTTTTCCGGCGGCCGAGAGTAAAAGGCGCCGTGAACGAGGTTCACTCCAAGCACGCCTAGAGCTTCTTGTTGGTCGACGTTTGCTTCGTCGAGCAATCGAACGTGGATAATGATCTGGCTTGGTTGCCCCCGGGGTTGCGATTGAAACCGCACACCGAGCCAGCCGTGCGATTCATTACGTTCTTTGAAACTGCGCGCCGCGATGGTATCGGCGAAGACAAAGAATGTTTTCTCGGCTCCGAATTTCCCATCCAGCCGTTCGATCAGAAGATCGAATTCATGATCGAGCATTGTCTGGAGCCGCGCGCCGCTAACGTAGCGGTCGGCCTGTCCGTAAATGGCGTCGCTGAAAGTCATGTCATAGGCAGACATCGTCTTCGCAATGGTTCCGGCTGCGCCGCCCACGCGAAAGAATCTGCGCGCTACTTCCTGGCCGGCGCCGATTTCGGCGAACGTTCCGTACTTGTTCGGATCCAGATTAATCCGGAGGGCTTTCTCGTCGGTGCCGATTTCCATCTCTGGATCCATACAACTTCTGTACTGGCAATTTCTGCCTGCCGCAAACAGCCGGCGGCATGGCAAATTGTAGAGCGTCTGTGTCAGACTCCTCGCCGTTAGAGCAATCGCACTTGCTCGGCGTTCTTTGCGGGAATCCAGCCGCGGAGATTGTTTGGCAGCGCTGCATATATCCAGTCGCCGCGCGTGCTCAAAATTTTGACCTCGCTCCCAGGCGGCAACGCTAAAACGCTATTGGCTGTGTCGGCTGTCGCGAGCCGTGCCTGGACATCTTTACCCGTCACAACAGCCAGCGCGCTGCCTTTACTGCCGCGCTCCAGTTGCCAGACCGCAAAGATTGCTCCGGCAAACACTAAGAGCATCACAAACAGCAGAATCATGATCGCGGCTGATCGGCGACGAGCGAAAATCAATGCCGCCAAACAAAATGCTGCGATCCAAAAAGCGACGGCTGCGGCGATGCTGTATTGATTCACAGTCGCAAACTGCAAATAACGTTCAGGCCAGCTCGGCTGAATCTCCAGTGCGTGTGCTTCATCACGCGCAATTTGTAAATTCGCGGTCGCTTCGGCATGATGCCGCTCCAGCGCGAGCGCGCGCTCATAATTCAGAATCGCCCGTCCAAAATCGTCCGTGCGAAAGTAAGCGTTACCCAGATCGTAAAATACGTTTGCGCTCCATTGCCCGGCGCGAACTAACGCCTCATAACCAGAGATGGCTTCCTTAAAATGACCTTGAGCGTATTCCTGGTTTGCCTTTGCAAAATCGGCATCGGGTTGTGCAAATATCGAGGAAGCCAAAAGGGCACAGACAGCAAACGCAACCAAGTAAGCGCAATTTTTCATTTCAGATTTTCAATAAGTTCCAGAACCTCGCGGCGATTTTCCCGTGAGATCGTCGCCGGACCATTATGTGTCCCGCTGTATTGCCATTCGTCGCTTTGCTCGAAAAGACGGCGCAGCTGATCACGCGAGTCGGTGTTCAGTTTAAAGGTGTCCGCCGCGGTTTCCGCATCCACCACGTTCGGATCGATTCCGCCGCTGCCGGACGCCAGCGCTGTTTTGAGCCGAACGACTCTGGAAGCTTCGGTATAATATTCTCCTTGGGATGTGGCGTTACGGCGCAACTTGTGCATCAGCTCAGCCGCTTCATGCTGCAACGCAGCGATGCGCCGCGCCTCGCGATTATCGATTCTTCTTTGACGAATGTTCCAACCGGCGAATGCGATGAGTGCAAGCAACGGCACCAACTGCGCGCTCCAAAAAACCGGGCGTGTATAAAGCGGCGCAAATGATTCTGCCGTTGCTGGCCGATCCGTGAGTTGATACAAAATATCCTGTGGTTTTGCTGGCTGCGTCGCAGAAGGCGCGCGGCTTGCTGTCGCCGGGGTCGCTGACCCCGTTTGAGTCGTCGCCACATTTTGTGTGGCTGCCGCTCCACCCTGCACAGTGATCGCAATCGGGTCGCTGCGGAGTATCACGTATTGCTCTTTTCCTGGATCGAAATACGAAAATGCGAGCACTGGCAGAGCTTGCTTTCTCTCGTTGGGCGAAAGCACTGTGTCGAAAGTTTTGGTACCACTGATACCGACCTCATCGTCCTGCTTGAACTTCGAAGATGGTGGATATTTATGCCAGCCTCGTTCGTCTTCAACCACTGGCGCGTTGACGCGATCAAAATTGCCGCGGCCCGAGATTGCGGTTGTGACAGTTATCGGATCGCCCACCTGCACACTCTTTGGCACTGCATCCGTTGTCATCGCAAAATTCCCAATTGCGCCTGAAAAACTCGGCGGCGCGTTTGGCGGCAACGCTTTTACTTCCAGCGCCACTGGGTCGCTCTTGATCTCTACCTCTCTTCGCTCACCAACTTGAGCAAATGGATTGCTGAAGAATGGATCGGAGAACGGGTCATCGAGATCAAACAGGTCGAACGGCGAGCGCCCGCGAGACCGCGGCGCACTTCGTGCTCGAGGAACTATGACTTGTGCCTTCGCTTTGACCGGCCCAATCTCGAATTTTCCAGCGCGCGCCGCAGCGATCGCAGTCTTATATGTCACTACGTCGTACGGTCTGCCATTGATCGTTTCTGTCGTTTGCCCAGATTGCTGTAATTTCTGAGCGGTAAATCCTTGTCCAGTGATTTCAGGTGGCTCGATGAGTCTTGGGCGAATGCGTGGGTCAAATCCCATTCGAATCTGAACAGGAACAACCTCGCCGACATAGGCAATCTTCTTCGGCACAATCAATTCGGCAAAAATCAGATCGCGCGCGCTGACTGACTGGCTTTGTGAGCCACGACTCGGCCGCGCGCCAGCGCCAGAGGAACGGCCAGCCGCGTCTGCGACGTTTAATATCAACTCAGGGGTTCGCAGCAATTTGCCGCCGGCGCTGACTGTTTGCGGCGGGATCGTGTACCGGCCGGCCCGGAGCGGCAGGACCGTATAATTGTACGTCACGCTCGAATTTGTTGCGAAATTGTGTATTTCGAACTGTCGCGATGTTCCGGTGGCGTGAATCTCCAAACCATCAACTGAAATTTCGTCCGGCGGTCTCGCATCTCCGGGGCCCGTTACTTTAATCTGTAATTCAACCGTTTCGCCGACCACTGCCTCCGAATTGCTCAACACTGCTGTGACGCTCGGAGCGTCGGCAAACGTGGAGTTAGCCGCGAGAATTGCAGCGACCGCCCCAATAAAAAATACGCGTCCCATTTTCGCTCAAATCTCAAACATCAAACCACAAATTTCCAGTCACCAGTCGTTATAGACACGGCGCCTGACTTTGCGTTCATCAAGTTGAACCCGCGCCTCTTCATCTTTCATTGATTCAAGGAGCGCCAGCGCCTGCCGCTCGCTCATCTGGCCCTCTTTCTCCGATTCAGCCTCGGCCATCTGCGCGTTTTTGTCCGGCGGCTTCTGGGATTTATCTTCTGCCGCGCCTTTCACTTCTCCGGCAAATTTCTTTTGCGGCGACTCCTCCGGACTAGCAGATGGAGTCGCGTTTTCGTCCTCACCTTCTCCCGGCGACGGCGAGGGCATCTCATTTTCTCCTTCGCCTGGCGTCGGTGATTCTTCAGCTTGTCGTTCTCCAGGCGATGGGGAAGGCTGGTTGGCCTGCTGCTTTTCCGCGCCTGGCGACGGAGACGGACTCTCGCCGGGCTGTTGCTGTTGTTGTTTTTGCGGCTCGTTCTTCGCCTGGGATTGATTGTTTTGCTTTTCTTGTTTCTGCTCTTTGTCGCTAGGCGATTGGTTTTGCGACTGTTGATCCTGTGATTGTTGCTGTTGATCCTTTTTCTCTTGTTGGCCCTGGCCTTGCTGTTGTTGCTGCTGGTTCTGCTGTTGTTGGTCTTGTTGTTGCTGTTGATTCTGCTGCGACTGTTTCTGCTGTTGATCTTGATTTTGCTGTTGTTGCTGCTGCTGCTGATCCTGCTTGTTCTGTTGATTCTGTTTGTTTTTTTGCTGCGGAGATGGCGACGGAGAAGGGGAGGGTTGTTGTTGCGATTTCTTGTTTTTCAACTCCTCGATCTTCTTCTTGACGTAATCGTAATTGTCTTTGGCCTCCCTGTTTTGCGGATCGAATTTGAGCGTCTGTTCATAATGGTTGAGCGCGTTTGTCCAGTCGCTGAGCTTCTTTTCGTCACTTTTTTCCGCTTCGCCGCGCTGATAAAGCGTGTTGCCGAGATTGTAATGGCCCCTGCTTTGCAAACCAGTATCACGCGTGAGCAAGGCCTGACTGAACGATTCCAACGCTTTATTGTAATCCTTTAATTTGTAAGCGGCAGCGCCCGAATCGAACTGAAGTTTGTCCTCGGCGCGCGATTCTGGATGCGATTTCAACGTCTGCTGAAATTGACTATAGGCGTCTTCGAATTTCCCTTCGTGATAAGCGTCAATTCCCGGGGCGGTGGCAAACGAGAACGACGTGAGCAAAATCAGTAGCGCGGCCGTCGCTCCCGCAGTCCTGACGGCGGCAGGAACATAACGACGTTCGCGCGCGCGTTTCCGCTCCGGGATCAGAATTGATAACGCGAGAGCAAGCAACGCCGCGCTCAGCGGCCATTCGTAACGCTCAATCGGTCTGCGCGAAAGACGCACATCCATTTCCGCTGCCTGCATCTTGGCCAATCCTTCATTTTGAACTTGCTGCATCGTCCGGAGCCCGCTTTCCAAATGAACGTAAAACCCACCTGTAGCCTCCGCGATTTCGCGCAAACGTTTGTCATCTAGTTTTGATTTGACTACCTGGCCGGCCGAATCCTTGACGAAGGCGGTCTGACCATCATCACCCGTTACAGGAATAAGCGAGCCCTGCGGTGTTCCGACGCCGACCGTAAAGATTCGCACGCCCGTGTCAGCTGCTTCTTTTGCGGTTTTTACAGCGTCTCCGCTTAATTCCTCGCCGTCGGTAAAGATGATGAGTGCGCGATTTCCGGTTGCACTCTTACCGAAGCTCTGAGTGGCAAGCGTAATTGCGCTGGAGATATTGGTTCCGCCCTCGGGAATGGTTTTAGTGTCCAAATCGTTGATCGCTTCAACTACGGCGTCGTAATCAATCGTAAGAGGGGCCTGCAAGAACGCGCGGCCTGCAAAAGCAATCAAACCGACGCGATCGCCTCGGAGTTCATTGATCAAATCCTGGACCGCAAGCTTGACGCGATCGAGTCGGTTCGGCTGGACGTCGTTCGAAAGCATGCTGCGCGATGTGTCCACGGCGATCAGTAAATCGAGCCCTTTACGCTTAACGTCTTCAAATGTGTAACCCCAGCGCGGCTGAGCGAGACTGACAAGCGCCAGGGCGAGCCCAAGCAACTGGAATCCAAATCTCGTTATGCGCCGCGGCCGATTTACAGTTGCAGCAAGCTGGGGCAGCAGTCGCGCTGAAACAAATTCCTGCAGCCGCCGATGGCCGCGACGCTCCGCGCGGACAAAGAGCGCGATTAAGAGCGGGAAAAGCAACAAACCCCAAAGCCATTCTGGTGCGCCGAAGCTCATACCTTCGTTGAAATGTTGAAGGGTGGAAGCGTTAAACCGTTACGCATTGTTGTCATTCTGAGCGAAGCGAAGAATCTCTGACTGCTCGCTCGGGCAATGCTTAAAGTGAAGCTTCGAGATGTTTCGCTTCGCTCAACATGACACGATCTATGGTTTAACGCGGTATTCACGGTAGTTTTTTCCACACTGTCTGCGACAGGACCAGTTGCGCCAGCAACAGCCCGCATCCACTCATGAGGCACAACGGAAACAGATCGCGGTATTGCTGATACTTCTTTACGCTGACCGTCGATTTCTCGAGCCTGTCTATGTCGCTGTAAATTTGTTCGAGCGATTTCGTGTCAGTGGCTCGAAAGAATTTCCCGTCCGCAATTTTTGCGACCTCTCTCAGACCCGCTTCATTGAACTCTACGCGCTGGTTTTCGTAGAGGACGTTGCCCAGCGCATCGGTCAACGGTCCTCGGTTAGTGAAGATCGGCGCCGGTGCAATTCCATTGATGCCAGCCCCAATGGCATAGAAATGAATCTTTAGCGCTTTCACTGCCTCGGCGGCAGTGTTTGGTGGAATTTTGCCGGCATTATTCTCGCCGTCGGTCAACAGAACGAGCACGTGGCTTTTTGAGCGTTTGTCGTTCAGTCGATTTGCAGCCGCTGCAATGGCTGATCCAATCGCAGTACCATCTTCCACGAGCCCGATCCGCACTCGATCCAGATTTTGCAAAAGCCAATCGTGATCGAGCGTCATCGGGCTGACTACGTATGGACGGCCGGCGAATGCGATAATTCCGATGCGATCGTTCGGGCGTCCTTCAATAAATTTGCGCGTGACCTCGCGGATCGCATCCACTCGCGTCGCTTCCTGGCCGCCGATCGTAAAATCTTTCGTCAGCATCGACCCGGAGACATCGAGCACGAGTATGATGTCGATTCCGCTCGCCTCGATCTGCGTCAGACTTTTGCCGAGCTGCGGACGCGCGAGTCCAACCACGAACAACGCAAGCGAAGCCAGCAGTAGTGTCCGCAGAATTTTCCCTACGCGCGCGGCGCTTCGTTTTCCAATTGCCCGAAGGGTCGCTGTGGATGAATAAGTCAGCGCCGCTGCCGGGCCACGTTTGCCGCGCAAATACGCCAGCAACGGGATCGCGAGGAGCAACAGGAGCAGCCACGGACGCGCGAACGTCAACGCGCTGTTTGCCGGCCACCAATCAAATAGTTTTGTCATGTCGAGCGAAGTCGAGACATCTCTCGACAGTACTAGCAATAATACGAAGCAGATAACTAGAGATTCCTCCACTTCGGTCGGAATGACAGAACGAACAGGCAAACGTCAATGCGGTATTGGCCATGAACCAATCAAACAGTCGCAAGTTGAGCTCCTTTCACAAAACGAATCGCTTCCTGCAGTAGTAATTCACTGTCCGACGTTGTCGCTTCGTATCGTGCGAATTTGATCAGATCGCACCGGTTCAAAAAATCTTCGAGCAACGATTTTTCTTCTGGGTAGAAAGGTGACGCCTTTGCCAATGCGGTCAGAAATTCGATCGAAGTTTGTCGCGTTGCGGGAAGGCCGTACTGCTGCGTCACATATTTTCGCAGAATGTCGGACACACGAATGCTGAATTGATATGGGGTCATGGTTTCAATTTCGCCACTAATCCGTTCGAGCTCTTCGAGCGCGATCTCTCGCGGCAACTTCGGCGGCACGGGCGGTCTGCGGCGCTTCGCGAACAACCACACCACGAGGCCGAGAACGGAGAGCGTCACGAATGCAATCACAAAAATCAGCCAGGGCGGAATGAGTGAATAATCCACCGGTGGCGCAATATCGTGAAATTCCTCGGCGAGCATCAGCAGCACGGGAGCGATGGAGTACTGAAGTGCTGGAGTGTTGGCACGCGAACTCATCTCATTACTCCAGCACTCCATTGCTCCATTACTCCGCTACTGTTCATCGAACCCCGAGCCGGCGTCCCCGTTGTTTGAAAAACGAGCGGAGTGCCGGCAAGTAATCCTTTCCGGTTTGCAGCGTGATCGCATCAATATTATTGCGTCGAAGCGTGCGGGAAAGTTCTGTGTCATGCTCCCGGACGAGGTCCATAAAGGAAGCACGCGTTTTGCGATCAGCTGTATTGATCTCTACCTGTTCACCCGTCTCGGCATCCTCCAACGTAATAATGCCTATGTTCGGCAACACCTTTTCTCGTTCATCATTAATGTGGATCGCCACGAAATCGTGTCGCTGCCCACTCACTGCGAGCGAACGCGAAAAATCGGCTGCCTGAAAATCCGATATGAAAAAAACGACCGCGCGGCGTGTGACGATCTTGTTCAGGTAATCGAGAGCCAGCGCTGGCTCTGTGCCGCGTCCGTGCGGTTGGAAAAACAGAATCTCGCGAATAAGTCGCAGCGTGTGCGAGCGACCTTTTTTGGGGGGAATAAAAAGCTCGACGCGATCAGTGAAGAGGATCAGCCCGACCTTGTCATTATTTCTAATCGCGCTGAATGCGAGCAGACAGGCAACCTCCGCCGCCAACTCGCGTTTAGATTGTGTTGTGCTGCCAAAATTCCCTGAAGCGCTTACATCTACAACCAGCATAACTGTCAGCTCTCGTTCCTCAGTGAACTTTTTTATAAACGCAGTGCCCATCCGTGCCGTGACGTTCCAATCAATTGAGCGAATCTCATCGCCGGGCTGGTATTCGCGCACATCTTCAAAATTCATACCCCGGCCTTTGAAGACGCTATGATAATCGCCGGCGAAAGCGGTTTCGACCAGTCCGCGCGTCTTGATCTCGAGTGTCCTGATCTTTTTAAGAATGTCGGCGGCGTCCATGGGAGCGTGATCGGTGATCAGTGATCTGTGAACGGAGAATCTTCGTCCTCGCGTGTGACGGAGCGGTAATCAGTCGCAGGCGCGTGTTTACAGAAATCATCTGCGCGGTCGATCATTCGCGAGAACATGCCGCCGATTGCATCGTAGCGCCTGTCCAGATCCTCGAATTCCTGCTTAGAAAGATTTGTACTATCCACTGCATCGTCCAACCATGGTTGCGTCTCGTATGCTTCACCGAGAGCCTCATCGATCTTGTTCACGAAAGCGGCTTTGTATCTGCGACGCGCCCACGCTTCGGCTAACATCGCCTTTACCGCTCGAGAGCTTCGGCGGATTTGATCCGTTAGCGAATATCTCTCGTCCCGCGGGAAATTTTTGGAGAGCTCAAAAATAACCCGGGCCGCCTCCCGTGCGGTTTGATAGACTTTCAGATCTCGAAAAGACTCTGCGGGGGTCATCCTGATCACTGGTCACTGGTCACCGATCCCTTTCGAAAAATCACGGCACCGGCAAACCTGCGAAGATCCGCTCGATAATCGTCTCGCTGGTCACCGCTTCCGCCTCGGCTTCATAACTGACGATGATGCGATGCCGCAACACGTCGGGTCCGATACTTTTCACGTCCTGTGGCGTGACGTAACCGCGACCGTTCAGAAACGCGTGAGCGCGCGCACCGAGGGCGAGATAGATAGTCGCACGCGGCGAGGCACCGTAACGAATGAGACCTTCTAGTCGCAGGTTATATGCCGCTGGCTGTCGCGTCGCCCAGACAACATCCACAATGTAATCTTTCACGCGGTCGTCGATGTAGATGCTGTTAACGACGTCGCGTGCCGCGATGATTTGCTTTGGCTCAATCACTGAATCGACTCGCAAATCGGGCGCCGAGGTCGCCATTAAGTCGAGGATATTTCGCTCCTCCGATTTTTGTGGATAACCGATGTTCAACTTGAACATGAACCGATCGAGCTGCGCCTCGGGCAATTGGTAAGTGCCTTCCTGTTCGATCGGGTTTTGCGTCGCCAAAACCAGGAATGGATCCGAAAGAGGATATGTCTTCTCGCCGATCGTTACCTGCCGTTCCTGCATCGCCTCCAGCAATGCACTCTGGACCTTCGCCGGCGCGCGGTTGATTTCGTCAGCCAAAATCAAGTTCGAAAAAATCGGGCCGAGTTTGGTTGTAAATTCGCCAGTGCGCGGATTGTAAATCAGCGTGCCTATCAAATCCGCCGGCAAAAGATCGGGCGTGAACTGCAATCTTTGAAATCCTGTTTGAATGCATGCGGCCATGGTTTTGACGGTAAGCGTTTTTGCCAGGCCAGGGACGCCCTCGAGCAGGAGATGACCGTTGGCGAGCAGTCCGAGCATAAGGCGGTCTACCAAATACTTCTGTCCCACAACAACGTGAGCGACTTGCTGGCGGAGCGCCGGAATCCACTGGCCGAGCTCGCGCACTTCCTGCGTAATTTCCTGGGTCGATTTCATACGGTCTGGTGAGACACGCAGTTGCTAAAGAATGTTCGATCAAATGTGCTCGCCAGCCATTCGTGCAGAAGAGCCATCGTTCGCGGCGTCGAGATGATCGGAGGTTCGGATCTAACTTTCTGTGGCACTGGAGAAACGTGGTAAAAGTTGACTCGCTCAATGTTAGTTCTTCATAAATCTTGGCAGCGAGCGATTGCGATGTTCGCATTTGCCGGCGCGGCGATGCTGATCCTGGCTTGGGTTGCGCGGACCGATCCGGCAATCAATTTCCTGCCGCGTGATCGACGTGCGGAGTGGATTGTTTTTCCCACCGCGGTTGAGGCCCGCGGTCATAGCGGTGCCGGTGTCGATGCAACGTTCCGACGCGAATTAATTCTAAATAAGCCACCCGCCACGGCGCATTTGAGCGTTCGCGCAATGCGTCGCGCAGACGTGAGAATCAACGGCGATTTGGTTCTGCTGCACCCACACCGCAACTGGAAAGACAACATGAGTGTCGACGTCTCCGAACAATTACACGCAGGGCCAAACGTGATCGAGGCGCACGTGTTTAACGACAATGGGCCGCCGGCGTTCTGGCTCAATTTAAGTACCGATCAACTGATCTTGCGCAGCGACAAGAGTTGGGAAGCATCCATTGCCGGTTCGTCATGGCGCCATGCCGCGCTCGCTGCGGCGGCGAAGACGCCCGGGCCCGGCAATCCCATTGCTGGCAGCGAACGCACCTTTGATGCGGTGCAAAGAATTTGGCCGTTCTGGATTGTTCTTATCGTGATCGCTTCTGTATTCATCTTGCTCGTCAGCGTCAGCTTTAAGAAGTTCCCAAAACGATGGCCGGAACAAACGCTCCTATTCTTCATTGCCGGCCTGTGGTTGTTGTTATTCTGGAATAACGCGCGGCTGTTGCCGTTCCATGCCGGCTTCGATTCAAAGGAGCATCTAAAATACATCAACTACATCCAGGAACATCGGGCGCTGCCGCTGCCGACTGACGGTTGGGAAATGTATCAGCCGCCGCTCTATTATTTGATAGCTGCGGCAAGCCTTTCAGCCGGCAAAATGTCAACGAACGAGCCTGCCTCGATCGTCGTTCTGCGGTTCCTCAGCGGATTTTTCGGCGTTGCGCAATTCGTTTTAGTTTTTTTGAGTTTGCGCCTGCTGCTCCCGGTGCGAGCCGCGTTCATCGGACTTTTGCTGGCGGCGTTTCTCCCGATGCATTTGTATCTGGCGCATTATGTGACGAACGAAATGCTAGCCGCCGTTCTGGTCACAGCGACGCTTTATCTCTGTTTACGTCTGCTGAAGGACGACACTTCGCGCGCGTCGCAGTTTGCCTGGCTCGGATTGGTGCTTGGGGCGGCGATGCTCGCGAAAGCGACCGGCGTCTTGGTACTGCCGATCGTAATCATTGCGATCGCAGGAAAGTTTGCTTACGCGCGAGCGCCCATAGCAATCTCGTTACGCAACCTCGCGTCACTGCTCGCGATTTGTTTCGCTGTATGCGCGTGGCATTATGCGCGTATCTGGTTGGAATTCGGAACACCGCTGCTTGGCAATTGGGACGTAGTCAGCGGTTTCACGTGGTGGCAGGACCCCGGCTATCATACCGCAGCTGATTATCTTCGTTTTGGTCGATCGTTAGTGTATCCGCTCTTCAGCGGGTTCGCCGGATTTGCCGATGGAATTTACTCCACCCTCTGGGGCGACGGTCTGTGCGGCGGTGCATCGAGCTTAACAACTGCCTGGAACCACGAGCCAATGGTTACCGGCTATTTGTGGGCGCTCATACCCACGGCGCTTATTCTCGGCGGCGCGGGCATTGCGATTGTTCAATTCATTCGCAGGCCTTCGAGCGAACTGTTCCTGTTGCTCGCTTTCAGTGCCGTCGTTGCGCTCGGTTTGGTTTTCATGACGCTAAAAGTTCCGTCCTATGCGCAAGCGAAAGCGTTTTACGGGTTGTCCGCTCTCACGCCGATTTGTTTCTTTGGCGCGCTCGCTTGGGAAAGGCTGACACGTGAGCGCGCGCGTTTGCAGCTTATTCTTGGCGTACTCGCGTTAATTTGGGCAATGAACAGTTTCGCCAGTTTCTGGATTGTTCCTTCGGCGCCGCAGCATCTCTATGCCGCAAGAGCTTTAGGCATCCAGGGCAAGGTCGACCGCGCCGCCGCCCAAGCGCTTAAGGCTGTAGAGGCGGATCCCTCGAATCCAATAGCGCGAGGCCTTCACGCGCTGAGCTTGAGCGAACTAGGGCAAGATGAGGAAGCCGTCAAGGAAGCAGAGCGCGCAATTGAATTAAATCCAACCCGCTCTGCTGCCCACCTGGATCTAGCCATGTCGGTAAAGCGTAGCGACATGGAGCGCGCAATTGCGGAAGCTCGGCGTGCCATTGATCTTGGTCCGGAAGATTCTTCCGCGTACCAATTTCTGATGCGTTGTCTCTTCGAAATGCAACGCTACAACGATGCGAGCGATCTCGGACACGAATGGCTGGCAATGTCACCGTATGACGTAGCTGCACATTCTGCGTTGGCTTCGGCTACGGCCGAAACCGGCGATCTCGTACCAGCCGCACAGCAGCTCGGTTACGTGATGATGTTACGGCCAGAATTCGAACAAGCGCATGCGCAACTGCGGCAGATTTTGGTGTCGTTGGCCAAGGACCCGGATGCATTACAGCGACTCCGCGCTATCGCCGCAAGTGCGCCGGATTCACCACGAATGCTGGACGAACTAGCGTGGCTACTTGCGACGTATCCCGATCCGAGATCGCGTGATGGAGTCGAGGCAGTTCGACTGGCCGAGCGCGCTTGCACTCTGACCGAACGACGAATCCCGGTTATTCTCGACACGCTAGGTGCGGCTTACGCTGAAGCGGGAGATTTCCGGCGTGCAACCAGCGCTATCGAGGAAGCGTTGAAGCGCGCTCACGTCTCGGGCGATAGCGATGCCGTCAACCTGAGCGAAAAGATTCTCGCATCACTTACTGCAAATCTCCCGTATCGGGAGGAGCCGAAATAGTCGAGCGGCCGGTGGTATTTGAAAATCGGCGGCCTTTTCGTCGAACGCGCGATGGTTGCCCGGCGCCTTTTGCGCGTGGCCGCAGCCTCAGAATTATCGGCAGGCCGGGATACGGTTCGGCTTTGCGAATGCGAGCTTCAAGATAGCGACGGTAAGTTTCATTCATCAGCCTCGGATCATTGACGAAAAGAACGAACTCTGGAGCCTGGAGGCGCGAGCTCCCGCGAGCCCGTTGCCGAGTTTCTATTGCACGCGGGAGTTCTGGCGTCTCTAGACCGCCGCCGTCCACCAGGCGATCTTCTTTTCCTCTGGATTGGGCGGCATAAAAGAGCTTGAGTCGACGGCCTCTCACCAGCGGTGGCGGGTTTGCTTCAAACGCCTGACGCAGCAATCGGTTTAGGACCCCGGTGCCGATGCGTTGCTGTGCTGCGCGCTGGACTGTTTCGATCGAGGCAAACAACTTCTCGACATTTTCTCCGGTCAGCGCAGATGTGATCAGCGTCGGCGCATATTCGAGAAAAAAAATTCTCGCATGCGTTTCTTCGACAAGTTGCCTTGCCGCTTGTTTTTCTCCGCGTCTCGGGCGGACTAAGTCCCATTTGTTCAGAACAACGATCGCTGGCTTCCGCGCCTGTTGAATCAATCCGGCGATCCGTTTGTCCTGGGCTGTTACGCCCATAGTGACATCGACAATCAGCACACACACATCACCGCGGCGAATGCTGCGCTCTGCGCGCATAACGCTGAAAACTTCGACCGAACTCGAATGTTTTCCGCGCCGACGAATTCCCGCGGTGTCAATGAAAACGAACTTTCGTCCATCATGCGCGTAGAGAATGTCGACGGCATCACGGGTGGTCCCTGGTAATTCACTCACAATCGCGCGCTCTCCGCGTACGATGGAATTGATGAGCGAAGATTTACCAACATTTGGCCGGCCGACGATCGCCACTGCCAATGGACGTTTGAGGTTTGAGGTTTGAGGTTTGAGGTTGCCCGGAGCAACCGCGGAGGGCAGACCCCGTTCGATTTGGCCTATCAGTTCGGAAATACCGCGATCATGTTCTGCGCTGATCGAAAGACTCGATTCGAACCCTAACGCGTCGAACTCTGCCGTCAGCGGCTCGTGCTTCTCGTTATCGATTTTGTTGATGACGAGCACGACCGGTTTTTGAGATTTACGCAGTGTGCGCGCGAATTCTCCATCAATCGGCGATAAACCTTCTTTCGCATCAACAACAAAAAGTAACAGATCACTCTCGCGCAGAGCTTCTTCTGCGGCGCGCCGGACTTGCGCGCCCAGTTCGCGTTCACCGACGCCGAAGATTCCGCCTGTGTCCCATACTGTGAACGGGCGCGTACCTCGGTTGCAAATCGCGGAAATCCGGTCGCGTGTGATTCCCGGCTGATCGTGAACAATCGCGATCTTTCGGCCAACCAGCCGATTGAACAGCGCGGACTTGCCTACGTTTGGGCGGCCGACGATCGCGACATTCGGCAGCGTATTCGTCTCATTCACCGCAGCAGGCGCATCTAAGATTTTGCCGGATGAGCATGACCTGCGGCCTGCAATTGCCGGACGCCATCTGTGACATAAATGATTCCGGAGAGTGCGGTGAAAACGCCGGCCGCGATTACAACATAGAGCAGGGGAAGCAGGTGCAGTTGCAACATGACCCAGCCGATCGCGGCCATCTGTAAAACAGTCGCTACTTTTCCGGTCCAATTCGGTTTCACGTGCACTTTTCCAATCAGCAAATACAAAACGCCTGCGCCGACGAAAAGAATAGCGTCACGCGAAATCACAAGAACCGGAAACCAGGTCGGAAAACTGCCGTAATCGGCGTCGAGCTCGCTCCAGTTGCTAATGCTTAGGGTGATAATACCGCTAAGCAGTAATCCTTTGTCGGCGATTGGATCCAGGATGACTCCCAACGAACTGCGCTGATTGTAGTGACGCGCGACGTATCCGTCCAAGCCGTCACTTACGGCAGCTAATATGAAAATAATGATCGCAGTGAAACGCTGCCATTCCAGTGGTTGGCCGCGTCTGACGCTCTCGCCATAATAAATCGCCATCGTCACAAAGGCGGGGATCATCAAGATCCGCACGATGGTAATCTTATTGGCGGTGGTCATAACCGGGGCTGGGCGAAAAGAATTGTAGGGCGTTTGATCGGCTTGCGCCAGCGAGCTTACGGAGTGATTCCCGTCCGTGTCGCTCGGAACCGGCAGGCGCGGTTCTATAGAACGGCAATTCCCTTGCGCGGGCGCCCGCGGGCTCGGCCGCCCTACAATGTTGATTGGTTCGGTCGACAATTGACCGTACTAAAGCTGCGAAACGCAGAGGAAGATTGGATGTAACCGGGAAGAATGCTCAGCGCTTGCGCGCAGCTGCCCCGAGCTTTTCCTTAGAAGGAATTCTAAATCCTTCGATCTGTTTTTTGATTTCGTTGGCGAACGCTGCCGCGCCGGCGCCGTTGACGACGCGATGATCAAACGTGAGCGAGAGCGTTATGACTTCTGCGGTTTCGTTTCGGTTTTTGTTGGGAATTAGTTCCCGGTGTGCTGTACCAACAAACAGCGTGCCGACGGACGGCGGCACGACAATCGGCGCTCCAGCTTTTACTCCGAATGCGCCGAGACTCGTAACCACCACCGGCGCATTCATTGCGTCGACGCGACCGCCGCGTGTCGCAGCCACGGCATCGTCGTAAGCCTTTACGAATTCCGGCCAGCTTTTTCGGTTTGCATCTGTAACTACGGCGGTGGCCAACCGATCGCCTTCTAGCGCGACCGCAACGCCGAGATCGAAATTATCATTCTGCACAATCTGATCGTCTTCGAAAATCAACCGGCGGAATGGCGCGTGCTTTTCCATCGCGCGCACGACTGCCCACGCAATCATCACAGAAGGGGAGGGGGCATTCTCAGGGTCTTGTTTTTTCGCTGCCTCGCGAGCTTCACGAATCGCGTCCCAGCGCGTGTCGATTTGCAGGTTAGCGGGAATCACACGGCTAAGTTTTCGCGTGACGGTGGGCGAAAGGGCGGGCTCAATATTGTAGTGGCGAGAGTGTCGCCCGCGATCACCAGGCTCCGCAGCCGGCAAGGCTGCCTCTACAGTCTTTCGATCTGCGGAAACTTCAGCCGCCGCCCCAAACTGATCCGCGAGTGACGCTTCGTCCGTAACAAGTGTGCCAAGCTCCTGGCCAATATCGACCGTATCGCCAACCTTCGTTTTCCATTCGCCCATGACTCCAGCGAACGATGATTGAATTGGATAAACGGCCTTGTCCGTCTCGACTTCGCACAACTCATCGTCCAGCGCGACGGGATCGCCCGGTTTTTTCAAAAGCGAAACGACTTTTGCATTGCGGATTCCTTCACCCATGACCGGCACAGTGATGCTTTGCACACGCCGCTTGCCAGTGTCCGCTGCAGCCGGGGGCGCTGACCCCGGCTGTGCTGCTGTAGGCCGGGGCGTTGGTCCCGCTTGGCCGAATTCCGGTTCTTGAACCGATCGGCCACGATCAACGCCCGCGGCTACAACTGCGCGTTCGTGTTTGCTTGCAACGGAATGCCGGATGGCAGCGACAATTCGATCGACATCCGGCAGCGCGGCATATTCGTAGATCGGGTTGTAACCGATCATGACATTCGCTTTGCTAACGAGAATCGGCGGACTGATCATCTCATTCCATAGCTCAGGCGCGCTCGTAACGTGCGAAATAATCATTTGCCCTACGCTGCAGTTCTCAGTGTCTTCCTGCACAACAACCAGCCGGCGAGTTTTACGCACTGATTTTTCAATCGCAGCCTTGTCCCACGGCACAATCGACCGCAGGTCAATTAGTTCGACGCTTGTTTCGCTATCGATTTTGGCGATCGCCTCGTGAGATTTCTCAATCGTGTTTCCCCAGGCAACCATCGTCACGTCTAAGCCGTTGGTACATTGACGTGCCCGCCCTAGCGGGACGGCTCGGATCGGCTCCGGGTACTCGTGTTCGGCCCAAAGCAAATGCTTAGGAATTAAGAAAATCACCGGATCGTCAGCATGCATCGCGGTCCAAAGCAATCCGGCGGCATCTGCGGGCGTGCTCGGAATCACAACGTTTAGACCGGGATAATGCGCGAGCGCCGACTCGTTTGCCTGGCTATGCCACAAACTTCCGCCAGGCAGATACGCTCCGTAAGGTGCATAAATCACAGCCGGACATTTCCAGTTGCCAAACGATCGCCACCGCAGGTTGGAAATATTGGTAACGAGTTGATTGAACCCCGGGTAAATAAAATCGATGAATTGCAGCTCGAAAACGGGGCGCTTCCCGTAGGCACCTAGACCGCAGGCAACTCCGAGAATCGTTGATTCCGCGAGGGGCGAATTGAAAACTTGTTTCGGGAATTCTGTTGAAAGTTTCTGCGTAAGACGAAATACGCCGCCCTTGGGATCTTCAATGTCTTCACCGAACAAGATGCGTCCGGAGTCTTCCTCCAGACCGGCACGCAAGGTTTTGTTTACGGTGTCGCCAATGCGATATTTTCCTGGCGGGAGGATTTCTTTCTCGATCTTTGGCGGCGGTTTCGTGACATTGGCAAGAAGCTCGTTCGGCGACGGATCTTCGGCTTTTTCCGCTTCACTGTATTCACAACGGATTCGCTCCTTAATTTCGTTGTCGAGTCTCACGAAATCGTCCGCGGTGACGATACCCTCCTCGATTAGTTGATCTTTCCAGCATTTGAGCGGATCGAATTTTTCGAGCTCCCGCAGTTCCTTTTCGTTTCGATAAAGTTTTTGATCATCGGAGCTCGTGTGACTCGAGAGGCGTTCCATTTTAATCCAGAAAAAGAATGGCCCGCCGCCGGCGCGAATCTTTTGGAATGCTTCCGCCGTGGCGTCATAAACCTGCTGCACGTTTTGTCCGTCGATGCGGCGCCAGTTCTCAGGCTCGAGAACATTCAACGCGAGTGGATTGGTCTTCCGCGTGGGCATGCTGATGCCGTAGGCGTTGTCTTCGACGAGAAAGAGCATGGGAAGTTTCTTTTCCTTGGCAAAACAGATCGCCTCGAAAAAATCTCCTTGCCGGGTGGCGGCATCGCCTACTGTGGTCACGACGAGATTTTTCTTTTCGTCGAGCTGAATGCCCCAGGCGATTCCACATGCCGGTAGGAGTTGCGAACCAGTCGGTGTTGGCACACTCCAGATGTGCAGGTCAGCGTTGCTATAGTGCGATGGCATTTGGCGGCCACCGCTGCCAGTGTTGCGTTTCGCGAAATATTCCAGCCCCAGCTGACGGGTCGTCATCCCGCGCCCGAGAATCAACCCGCGATCGCGATAGTACGGTACGATGTAATCGTCCGCCTCCATTTGGATCGAGACCGCCGCCAACGCCTCATGCCCCATTCCCGAAACATGAAAATGTCCTTTGCCCTGACGATTCAGATTTTGCTCGCGCAAATCTGCATGGCGACTTTGCAGCATCGTGGTTAAGAGTCGCAGCTTATCTTCCTTGCTCAGCGCGGGCATACCGGATGATCTTACACGGCACTTACCGATCGACAATCACACGGATTTACCTCGAATAGAACACAGATGCCCTCGACAACATCAGAATTGCGGCAGAGCAGGGGAGTGATCGATCATTACCGCGCATTTCTACCCCTCTCTGGCTCAACACCGATTGTTTCGTTGGGCGAAGGGAATACTCCCCTGATTTATTGTCCGCAGTTAAGTAAGCGGGTTAGGCGCGGGCGCGAGGTTTTTGTCAAGAATGAAGGCATGAATCCCACAGGGTCGTTCAAGGATCGTGGGATGACCGTCGCCGTATCGAAAGCGCTCGAGCGTGGCGCAAACGCTCTCATTTGCGCTTCGACGGGCAACACTTCGGCTTCAGCAGCTGCTTACGCAGCGCGTGCGGGAATTTCGTGCGTCGTGATTTTGCCTGCGAGAAAAATCGCAACCGGGAAATTGCTGCAAGCTTTTTCTTACGGAGCGAAGATCGTCGCGATCGATGGCAACTTTGACGACGCGCTTCGTATTGTGCGTGAGTTAGGCGAGGGGCACGAGTTTGTTATCGTTAATTCGATTAACCCGGACCGGATCGCAGGACAAAAGACCGCTGCATTTGAGGTCATCGATGTTCTGGGCGACGCGCCCGACTTTCACCTGCTGCCGGTAGGCAATGCCGGAAACATCACCGCCTATTGGGAAGGATATCGCGAATGCGAACGTCAGCAAAGGTCGACAAAATTGCCAGCGATGATTGGTTTTCAAGCGGCCGGCGCGGCGCCGATTTTTTTTAACCGCATTGTCGAAAAGCCGGAAACCATTGCATCTGCAATTCGGATCGGAAATCCAGCCAGCTGGAAACAAGCCCGCGCGGCAATCGCGGAATCCCGTGGAGCAATCGATATCGTAAGTGACGCAGAGATTCTCGCAGCTCAGAGTTGGCTGGCGAAACACGAGGGAATCTTTGTTGAATCGGCAAGCGCGGCTGCGATCGCCGGACTCTTCAAATGCTGTGAGTCAAATGAAGCGGCTTGCTCCTTTCAAAAAATTCCGGAGGCGAGTCGGATTGTTTGCACAGTAACGGGACATGGTTTGAAAGATCCCGATGCCATTACACAGCAAATGAAAGAACTAAAACCGGTCGCTGCGAGTGTGAACGATGTGCGACGCGCAATCGGATTGTAAGCGGCCATCGAAAACCATCGCTGTTCTGTTCCATTGGATTTAAACTCTATCTGAGATGCGCCTGGTCGTTCAAAAATATGGCGGTACTTCCGTCGGGACGCCTGAGCGGATAAGCAAAGTTGCGCGTCGGCTCGTCGAAACTCAGCGCGAGGGCTGTCACGTCGTAGCGGTCATCTCGGCAATGGTGGGCGTGACCGATAACTTGCTCAAGCTCGCGCGCGAGATATCGCCGCACCCGGCAGCGCGCGAACTCGATATTCTGCTCTCGACTGGCGAACATGCGGCTAGCGCCCTAACCGCAATGGCGGTGAACGCACTCGGCGGGCGAGCCATTTCACTGACTGGCGCCCAGGCGGGGATCTTAACTGACCGCAACCATACCAAGGCGCATATCGCCAATATTAGCCCGAAACAAATTCACGAACTGCTCTCGGACGATTACATTGTGATCGTCGCCGGTTTTCAGGGTCAGACGCCGGAAGGAGATATCACTACGCTGGGACGGGGCGGCTCGGATTTGACTGCGATTGCGCTGGCGGGTGCGCTAAATGCAGACGCCTGCCAGATTTTTACCGATGTTGACGGAGTTTTTACCTGCGATCCGCGGCTTGTTGTGGATGCAAAAAAGCTCAAGGAAATTTCCTATGATGAATTGCTCGAAATGGCTGGCGGCGGCGCCAAGGTAATGCAGTCGCGCGCGGTAGAATTCGCGAAGAAATTCGGGGTCGAATTCGAGGTGCGCTCGAGCTTTAAGAAAAGCAGCGGAACCATCACCAGGGAAGAAACTCCCAGTATGGAAGATGTGGTGGTTCGCGGGATTAGTCTCGACCGGCGACAGGCAAAGCTAAGTATCGCTGGAGTCCGTGACAAACCGGGTATCGCTGGCCGAATTTTTTCGAATATCGCCGCGGCGCATATCATCGTTGATATGATTGTGCAGAATGCGTCGATCGCCGGCACGACTGACATTTCATTCACGATTCACGAGGACGAACTGGAAAACGCCCGCAGGATTCTGATGCCGGTGGTAGGTGAGCTTGGCGGACACCGCCTGAACACTACAAGTGGCGTGGCGAAGCTGAGCGTGGTGGGAATCGGAATGCGATCCCATTCAGGGGTCGCGGCCCGACTGTTCGAATGCCTGGGGCGAAATGCGATCAACATTCAGCTGGTATCCACATCGGAGATCAAGATCGCCGTCATCGTCGACGAAAAAGACGCAGAACATGCTGCGCAGTTGATCCACGCCGAGTTCGGGCTGGCGCGATTGATTTCCGCCGCGTCTGCAACGCAGCCCCTAGCTTAAATCAGCTACGGGTGCCGGACTGGATCGACGTAGAATTCCTGCGTCCCTTCAATCCGCATTTTGTAGCCAAAGACGCCGTGAATGACCGCAGCTGCCGGGTGATCCGTGACTTTCGCTCGATAGCGGTCATCCGCGTTTGCCTGCCTCCATACAGTGCCGTCTTCCAAACGAATCACGGTCCTACCTGTCAGCCCGAGAAAGCTCCCATCCACGCGACTTACAATCAGATCCATTTTAGTTCGCTCAGCGCGGGCAGTGGCTTTCTTTTCAGCCTTCTGTTCAGCGACTTGTCGGTAGCCTTGGAGCCAGGCATCAAGCTTTTGCAGCTCGTCAGGCGAGAGCTTGTTTAAACCCGCGGCCCGGAATTCTTCCGGCGTCATCATTTGCTGAACGCCGCCGGAGATCTCCTCGGGGGCTGCGCCAGCGGGCTGGGCAAAACCGTAAATCACGCAAAGACCGACCATCGCGCACCGGATTAAATGCTGGCTGAAACCATTCATGGGCGAAGCAAACTCGCCGACGCTAACACCAGCCGCAGCAGCGTCAAGGGCAGGTCGCGAGGGCAGGCTGCAAAGCTCGCAATGGGAGGCTTATAGAATTTTCGCGCCAGCACGAGGACCAGCTTTTGAGCGGCAACAGTCTTATAACATCAGACAATATATGTCATATAAAATCGGTGGGTGTTGGGGTCGATTCATTTTGCCCCTCTCTTACTGCGCCAATAGGCTTCCCTCAACCTGCCCAGAACACATTTACCCGGGTCTTTTCCAAGGCTGATACTCATGCACCGAACTCGATCGCTTCCAGCGTATCCATTCGAGAAAATTGCAGGCGAGGCAAGCTACGTTTCTCCGGCACCAGCGAAATGTCTTACTACGTCGCCAATTCCTCGGTGGGAAACAGCGTTTCTGGATTTATCGACCAGTGTGTCAAGGATTTATTATACTTGTTACACTTATTTGTTACGTTTCATTAGACGAGCCAATTCATCTAAGAAGAGTGTCGTACTCGATTCCAATATGGGGGCTTTTGGAAGTCGGTCTGTGCTGCTTCCAATGTCGCCCCTATTCTGTCGATAATCGAGCCGATTTTGGTTGCGCACTCGTCTCGGAACGATGCCGAAAGCTCTTTCGATGCCTGGATTTGTGCTCGAAGAGCCTGAAGATCGCGGTCAACTGGTGTCTCCTTCAGTCCTACTTGGGCAAGGTGGTGCATGGCTTGGTCCGATCCGATGAGAACCTGTTCTGTCGGGCCTTGTCGCAGCAAGGTATCGGCAGTCCACATTAAATCGTGACCCAGCCAAAACAAACTGCCCGTCGCGGTCTTCTTCAGGGAACCGCTGGTCAAGGTTAGTTTATCAGGAGGACTTATTAGCGGAACCTGCCGATCCAAGGATGCCCGACCGAAGGTCAGTTCGAGGAAAAGCTCCTCCTTTTTGAAGTCGCTGGGCGCGTATAAGACGCGCGAATTAAAGTTGAGCGTCAAAAAGAATGCAGTGACCAAAAGGATAGGAAAGCCCATAACAAACCAGATGAATGTCCCTTGAAGTGGCTTGTCCACCGTCGCGATCGCGACGGTGCCTGCAATTTCCGCGAGAGCGGCAAAGATCGCAATAATTGTAAGTGGGTTGCTAACTGGCTTTATTTTTTCGATCATAAGAAGTCCTTCATGACGCCTAACGAGAATTAGATTACATCGTGCAGTCTAGTTCTGGCCGCTGCGAGACAAAATTGTTGGAAAAGGCGGCACATTGACAAGCGCCGATTTTAAGCTCTGAATCGCTCGTCCGAGAAAAACAATTTGTATATGTCAGATCGAATCACCGTCGGCTGCAAGCCAGGGTTGGGCAGCAACTGAATTTCAGATTGGCCTGATCACTGCCACCCACAGGGCTATACCCAGGCCGAAGATGATGTGATTGAACAGGCTTACGCGAGCCAGATGAGCATCACCCGGCGCATCCCGTCCCAGCCAGCCCATCCCCTGTGATGGGAACATGAGAAACCAGGGGAAGACCGTGGTGGCCGTTCCGTAGAGGATGGCGCTGAGGGCTGTCGGCGTCGCGTGCGCCACAACCAATAGGCCAAGGTACACAAGGGTCAGCACGATGCCGATCAGATAGTGCGCGGCTAATCCCAAGACTAGTTCTCCTGCCAAGGGCGGCGTCTGCAGGATGTCCGTGTGCCTGAACTTGCCTCGCAAGAGGTAGCCGATCCAGCGTCCAATCAAGTCAGGACCGGTTCGGCGCGGCCCCCGGCCGGCGATGCCGAGCCGGAGAGCGATCACCGCCACGACGTCCATGGTGACGGTGGCAAGGATACCCACAATCAGGCCAACAATGAAGGCACGGCTTTCCATCGTACTGCACCTCCGCCCTTACTCGTTAGGCTGCTGCCCAACGGGAAAGAGATAAGCCACGGCAGGGCGTCCCTCGCGCCAATCCTCGTCCTCGACCATAGACTTCTATGGAACGTAACGCCGAATGCCTTCCAAAGACAAGAATCGTGCTGCCAAAAAAAAAGAAAAAATTATATGTCATCTCGAATCAACCCGTCCGTCGTTGTCACCGACTCAACAGTTCTTGGCGGGGATCTAACGTTAGGCGTAGATAGCTATCAGGATAATTCCGACGACAATGATGAGGGCGATGATGATGATACCGACACTGTTGATATGCGGTACTCGACCACCTGCCTGTATGTCACGAATGTTTTGCCGAAGCTGGATGTCGTCCGGGGTCAGTTGCGCGGCTCTCTGAAGAATCTCTAGCCCGAGCTTCGTGTCGCCGAGGCCATCAGTCACGAGGAGCGCATACGTGTTAAGGAATGCGGGGCTGTCTGGAACCAGCTTTAACGCCGCTTCCACGAACTCTATTCCGTTGCGCCCGAGTTGTTCCGTCTCGGCGTTGCGGGTGCCGTAAACCTTAATATGCGCGTTGATCCTGATGTAACGTTGCTGTGCCTGCAGGTGCAGCTGGTGCGCTTTGGATATTGTATCTTGCGCTTTCATGCGGCTATACGCCCATGTTATTGCTCCATGCGACCTCTGATTCTTGGCTGCGATCCCCATTTTGGAGTCGCAAGCGCCTTCAGCTGCGCATTCTCCGCAATAAGCTTCTCATTCGCCGCCTTGAGCTCCTTTATCGTTATCTCAAGGTTCGACAATTCTTCCGCCTTTTGGTCATACGCTTCAATCTGTTCACGTATGGCCAGGAGCTGCCCGCGAATCTCAGCTGGGTCCGATTTTTTGGAAACAAGGGTGTCAATAAGGTCAAGGGTTTCTATCATCGTCATTGTCGTAGTGGTTTGGATGAACGGACAGATGCATCTAACGCGATATGGATGGAATTTCTCCGTATTTTTTTGCGGAATTATTCCGTCTAATCCACTTGCTCACCTGGGAGAGAATCCCAAAAAAGCGGAATCACGCAAATGACACTTAATCCGCCAAAATCCATACGCGATAAAATTTCCTGAAAAATATTATATGTCAGGCAAAATCCAATTGACAAACATCCGGCAATCTGACCTAAATCGTGTGCCTTGCAAAAATTGCTCGGTGGGTCGTGAACGAAAATCCTTACCAAGCCTAACCAGATGCGAGTTGCGATGGCCAGCTGCCAAGGAACGGACACTGCGCGGTTTACGAAGCTCAATTGGCAACGCGGCTGGCGAATAGACGACCCGAATTTGAACAACAAAGGTTAGAAAGAAACAACATGCCAATTCGACTACGCGGCGAAAAACCAACTACAAAACAAAACGAAGCACGAAAACTAAATTCAACGGCTCAGTTCAAGAAAAAGCAATTGACCGCATGGCCCGAGCCATTGACCAAAACGAGGCTGCAGGTCGGTGCGGGCTGGCTTTCCTTAACAAGTTATGGAAATGCGAGCGTATAAGGGACGGGAGCAGAAGACAGGCATGCTACGATCGTGCCACCGACTTTTACAACGATTGTATGGATCGTGCAGGTTTCCCATGATAAGGCAACACTCGCTTTAGCAAATCGCTGCGACTCGGGACGCTCGTGTTATCTAAGTTGCGACGACAACCTCGCGCTGGAGATGCGACCCAGCCTGGTTCCTCAGTGTGCACAGTAACGGGAGGTGCTGCTGGCGATGAAGCTTTCCAGGTTGCGGCAAATGCCTTGCCCGACAAAATCAGTACTTGTATATGTGATATAAAATCTATAGGGGTTGGTGCTGATTGGACCCATCGCGTAGTTTGTCCTAATTTCGATCTTCGCCATCCGCTTTCCGTTTGCCGCGACGTGTCCGCGCGTCGAAGTTGCAAGCCATGCAGCAAAACATCGACAGCATTCTCGACGCCGCGGAACAGCAGCAAGCGAGCGACGTCTTCCTCCAACAGGACGAGGTGCCGCGGCTTAAGATCAATGAACAAATCATTTTGTTCGGCGAGGAACCGTTGTCGCTCGCGCACATGACCGCCTTCTGGCAGGCCTGCGGTGCGAACGCGCAAGGCGACGGCGACATGGATCGCGACAGCGGCTTCATCTCGCGCACGCATACGCGCTACCGCGTGAACCTGCACCGTAC
>Ga0137403_10001253_pt1 | contig 32013 bp, 28 predicted proteins | sample CZOMad2_1_16fung_FD_122057 | JGI IMG/M metagenome (GOLD analysis project Ga0137403, IMG submission 122057) | Vadose zone soil fungal communities from Angelo Coast Range Reserve, California, USA - CZOMad2_1_16fungal (Hybrid Assembly) | ecosystem: Environmental > Terrestrial > Soil > Vadose zone... | reverse complement strand
GACGAGACTCCAGCAACTCAAGCCGGATCGGGGCCTCAGTTGAACATCGACGCAATCAGGGCGGCTCGTTAATCCTACCAGGCAACGCAAAAGGATTCTCGTGCGACACACATCGAAATTTGGCTTCAACAATTAGCAGATCAAGAGGATTGAGCGTCGAGGACCTGATCGACGAGCCGTTTTTTGATTGCACTCTCCAAACACGAGACGCGCGCGCTAGCCACCGACGGCCTGGTAATGGCCAAGGCCTCGTTGCCACATGAACCGTGCCCACATCCACGCGACCAGGAGCCAGCCGGCTTGGAGTGCCAGCGCTTGCACGAGATCGGGTCCTTTTAATCGGCCGAGAAAGATGGCGACTGGGCAAAACAACTCATAATAAAACGGCAGCCACTTCATCACGGCCTGAACCGCGGTCGGCATGATGTCGATGGGAAACATCTGACCACCGAGGAAATACTCGAACGAATAAACGATGAACACGATCGTGGAGATTTCCAAAATCCAGAAGGCGAACATCGACAGACTGTAGGTGATGAAGAATTGAATGAATGCCGCCATCAATATTGATATTGCCGTAGACACATAGGTAAGGGGATCGGTTGGCAGCACGACATAATCCCTAAAATAAACGAAGAGCAACGCGATCGGCGGAAGAGTGACGAACGTGTAAACTAGGCGGCCACTCAAGAAAATGCTGAATCGATAAGCGAGATAGCTCATTGGCTTGGTGAGCAGCGCATTGATCTGGCCTTCGCGAATATCGGCGGCGATTTGCCATTCATCCTCTGTCGGCACGACCAGATTGCTGACCAGGATCGTGAGCAGATAATAGTAAACTATCGAGCTGTAGTCGTACCCGTGCAGGCCGCCACCACGCTCCTTGAAAACCGCGCTCCAGAGAAACACTGTGCCAGCGAGGGGGATCAAGCCAAACAGAGCGCGCAGAAAATAGTTCCAGCGATACACGAACGTGTTTTGGAGCCCGATATTAAAAACCGAAACGTATTTGGCGGCATTCACGACGCATAAACTAATCAGGAAAACAGGAATTGAGAAAACGGGATTTCCGAGATGCACCCTAAAGTCACTGGGCGAGCGGAGAGTCAGGCGACAACCGAAGGAACGGAAGCAGGAACAACCGAAGCGAACAAACGCATGAAGATTTGCTTGCTCAAAATTTCGAAGCGCCTGCACTTCATCTGCATTTGACGAGGAGAACGCGAAATCTAGAGGGGAAGTCGCGACGAAGGCGTAGCGCAAGAACTCGACTTCCAGCATTCAGCTCCGTTTTGGCCGAGCGGCGGCGACTCTTCTTAGGGGAAAGCGGAAATCTTCTTTAAGTGAAAGCCCGAAACTGCCCTCGTACGCAGTTATGCGTATTGCTCAAAAAAGAAATCCACCGGACGCTTCGCTTCCACGTCCTGCATTGGAATAAGATTAATAGCTCCAAAATCAGAACAACAAAGAAAGCCAGAACAAAAATCAAAATGAAAACCAGAATAAGAATCAGTCTGATAATTATGATGTTAATGGCGGCTGCAGGACTCTTTTATGCCGCCAATCCAACGTTCTTTGCCTTTGTGAACTTTCCCACGGGCATGGCCGCTTCCTCGACCCAACTGCTCGTGAGCGAATACTGCCGACCACAGATCGATTCGATCAGCAGCACTGGGGTGGTCACTCCATTCGCGACGGTTCCTGGCAACGTTGGTGAGTGCAAAGAAAGATACCTGGCTATCGCTCCAGCCGTGGGGACGTGGACCCCGAGCGAAATTTACGCCACAGACGGCGCCGCGGTCTATAAGATCACGCCCGATGGGAGTAGCGTCACATTATTTACGACGGTCGCAAGCTGTGGAAATGACCACACCGGAATTACGTTCGACCACGTGGGCACATTTGGCTTCGACATGATCCTGACGTGTCTGAACGGGGAGGTTTGGCGCGTTAACCCGGCCGGAACTTCCACCCACGTCGCGAGCGTGGGCACCGAGCTTGAAGGGCCAGCTGTAGCGCCGCTAAGTTTCGGGACCTACGCCGGCCAGATTCTGGCGGCCAACGACGACATGGGTCAGGTCTGGGCCGTCAAGAACGATGGTACCTTTACACTTGCCTTCTCTTGGGCCGGTGCGGAAAGCGTCCACGTCATCCCGAATACTTTGTGCAACTTCGGCAACTCGGGCGGAGCCTTCTTCTCGGCGCTACAACAAGCGAACCAGGTCGACAAATTTCCGGCCACCGACTTCTTGGGGTTTGGTGGCGACATCCTCATTGTGAGCGAGGCAGGCGGGGGAATTTCTAAAGTACACTGGAATGGCTCTAGCTATGTTCAGACTACATTCGATACCAACCCTTTCGGATACGAGGGCTCGGCCTTCGTTGACTGTGACATTCCTACGCCTACACCGACGCCAACGCCGACAGCAACGTTTACCCCAACACCAACTCCAACGGCAACAGCGACAGCAACGCCTACACCTACACCCACGCCTACGGTGACACCGACTACGTGCGGTTCTTCTTTTGTTATTGGTGATCTCGATGCAGTGGTGGGTCATAAGGTGACCTTTTGGGGCGCCCAATGGTGGAAGCAAAATCATTTGAGCGGTGGCAGAGCTCCAGCAAGTTTCAAAGGCTTTGCCAATTGTACAAACCCAAATCCGCCGGCCTGTGGAGGCACGTGGCAAAGTGATCCGGGCAATAGTTCGCACCCACCAGACACCGTCCCGGCTGACATGACAGTAATTGTCTCAAGCTTGATAACGAAATCGGGCCCGATAGAGAGCGGTGACATTCCCATGATGGTGACCATCCACACCGATCCCGGCTACGGACCGAACCCCGGTCACGAGGGCACCGGAACGGTAACAGCAGTTGTCTGTGGAAGCGCGCCTCATCCACGGCAACCCCGCCACCAGTGATATAACGGCCTGCAAGCGCTCTTTTACAGCAGCACCGCATCTACCTAAACGCCCGCGACAAGAGGAACTCGTCGCGGGCGTTTTTTTTAAAATCCTCCCGCCTCCTATGAGGGCATGATCTGCATTTGGCGAGGAGAACGCGAAATGTAGAGGAAGAAGTCGCGACAAGGCGTTGCGCAAGAACTCGACTTTCAGCATGCAGCTCCGTTTTGGCGAAGCGGCGACCAAATGCTTCTTAAGGGGAAGCGAAGAATCTCCTTAGGGACACTCAAGCTTCCCGTACGCAATTATGAGTATTGTTAAAAACGCCGAAGAAGTGAGAGTCAGCGCTTCCGTCTCCCTGAGTGAAGTAAAACTAATAGCTAAAAACCAGAACAAAAATGAAAACCATCACAAAAATAAAAATGAAAACCAGAATAAGAATCAGTCTGATAATTGTAATGTTCCTCGCGGCCGCAGGACTCCTTTACGCCGCCAATCGAATGTTCTTTGCCAATGAGAGCTTTCCCACCGGCATCACCGTTTCGCCGACCCAACTGCTGGTGAGCCAATATTGCCGGCCACAGATCGATTCGATCAGCCCCCTTGGTGTGGTCACTCCATTCGCAACGGTTCCGGGCAACATTGGTGAGTGCAAAGAAAGATACATGGCTATCTCTCCAGGCCTTGGAGGGTGGGCTCCGACCGACATTTACCTCACAGACGGCACTCTGGTCTATAAGATCCCGAATCTTGGGGGTGCCGGCACGCTATTTGCGACGGTCCCGGACTGTGGATATGACCACAGTGGGATTACGTTCGACCATGTAGGCACATTTGGCTTCGACATGATCGTGACCTGTGATAACGGCATCGCGGCGCGTATTAACCCGGCGGGAGTTGTCAATGAGTTCGCGTTCCAGCCAAACACTGCGCTTGAAGGGCCACTTGTAGCGCCGCTAAGCTTCGGGCCGTTCGGCGGCCAGATTCTGGCGACCAGCGACGACGCAGGTAAGGTCTGGGCCATCAGCAACGCTGGTACCTTTACCGCTGCCTTCTCCTGGGCCGGTGCGGAAAGCGTTCACCTCATCCCGGCTGTTCCATGCCCATTCGCCACCACGGGCAAAGCCTTCTTCTCGGCGTTGCAACAGCAGAACCAGGTCGTCGCATTTCCGACCACCGACTTCCTGGGGTTTGGTGGCGACATCATCGTTCCGAGCGAGCAGGGTCTTGGAATTACTAAAATACACTGGAACGGCTCCAGCTATGATCAGATGACATTCGACACCGCCGGCGGCGGATACGAGGGCTCGGCCTTCGTTGACTGCTCCATTCCTTCGCCAACGCCTACGCCCACGCCGACAGCTACATTTACTCCGACTCCGACACCAACTGCAACATTTACGCCTACGCCGACAGCTACATTTACACCTACACCAACGGCGACAGCTACATTCACGCCTACACCAACGGCTACAGCCACATTCACACCAACGCCAACGGCGACGGCGACCGCAACAGCTACATCAACGCCAACACCAACACCGACACCAACGCCAATGGGTCAGCTGAGCAAGATCACTCCCACGGGCACGACTTGTAACCAGTTCGTCAACGGTACCGCCGATACGCTGGCCGCTCTGAACTACAGCGTTAGTGGTGGGACAATCAAAAATAATGTCACCCCCGGTGTGTTCTTCTACTGGGTGGCGGTCACGGCGCCAGCCGGCAACAACAGCTTCACGATCACGCAAACGATCACGACCGGCAACTTCAACACCTTCTTCAACTTTGCGAGTGGGAGCAATGTCTTTAGCTCCAACTGTAACGGTGTGAGCCCGACGATCACGCAAAACCCCACGACCAAGGCGGTGACCGTGATGTTCAACGCGCCGGTCGCTGGCACTTACATCATCTCGATCAAGTACGATTCGAAAAGCGTGGCGGGCGCCACGGCTCCCAACCCGACAACCGTTCACTACGACTTCGCGACGACCGGCGTGCCTGGTTCGACCAGTGGACTTAATCTGATCAAGAACTAATCAACTCAGAACGTTAACAGCACACCGAAAGTAACGAAGGGCCGGCGACGAGCCGGCCCTTCTTTTTTAACCAGGTCGCGTCGATTCGACTTCGCATGCCTTTGCGGGTGTTTGGGAGCGTGATCTGGGCCAGGACTTCAATATGGCCTCGGGCATGATCGTGCGTGGCGGCTGCGTTTGCCCGTAGTCCACAACGCCGCCTATGGCGCGTCAGCAAACGACCCGCAGGGCCGTACCTACAAATTAGAGTGCCGCCCGGTGAGTAACTCCAGCGGGCGGATTTGTTTTCTGTGGTACCGCGTTTATTTTCCCGCCGCCGAACTGATCGAACCTGCGGCAGTCTCGTGACAAAGCTTCCTGTGTCTGACATTCGCACTTTCTCTACACGCCAGATTCTCGGTATCCAATTTTTCAACGGCGATGTTGAAGAGGCAGTGGCGTGGATGTTTCAACATGGAGGATTTGTGGTGGCTCCGTCCGGAACTTGCTTCGCGCGACTGTGCGAAGATGAGGTGTACCGGCGCGCCATACTTTCGGCGGATCTGGCGATTGCTGACAGCGGGTTGATGGTGAGCACGTGGCGCTTGTTGCAACACGAAAACGTCCAGCGCATTTCCGGTTTCAAATATCTGAAACACCTGCTGGAGAAGCTGAGCGGTGAGGGGACCGAAGAAGTGTTCTGGGTTCTTCCCAGCGAACGCGCGCAGCAAAAACTGTTCGATTGGTCGCGCCGCGAAGCGTTTCAAATCATGAGAGAGAATTGTTATGTCGCGCCGCGCTATGGTTCAGAAGTTGAAGATCGAAATCTTCTTGCAGTGATTGAACAGCATCGCCCGGCGCACGTCATCATCGCGATCGGCAGTGGTGCACAGGAAAAGCTCGGGCATTACTTGCGCGAAAATTTGTCGTATCGGCGCGCGATTCATTGCATCGGTGCAGCGCTGGGATTCATCACCGGCGAGCAGACTGCAATTCCGGATTGGGCTGACCGGTTCTATCTCGGCTGGTTCTGGCGATTGGTTGCGCAACCGCACATTTTTATCCCGCGACTATCTCGCGCAGTGGAACTCCCATGGTTGATTTGGAAATATGGCGAGAAGTTGCCGCCGATGCGACGTCAGTGATCAGTTGTCAGTTGTCAGATCTCAGAAATCTATCGTGCATCACAGCGGCAACACATCGTCCGGTCTTACCCACAGGGCATCGGTCCATACTGCCCGGCCGGTCGAATCCTTGCCGCAAGGATAGATGTTGAAGAGCACAAACCCGGCGTGGCGCATCGCGTCGTCCACCTGGTCAAACGTGGCCTGACCTTCGTATTGCGGAATCAGGCAAACTTCGGAGTAAAAGGCGATGATACGGCCAGCCGCCAAAAGGTTGCGCGCTCCCGCGATGACCAATCGTTCAGCGCCCTGGACATCCAGCTTCATCACGAGTTTTCCTTCCGGAACAAACTTGGCTGCCCAATCATCGAGTTTCAGCGCCTCAATCTCGATCTGGCCGACATGCGCCTGCGCTTCTTCAAACGGCCGATAGTCGCAGGAAGCATTTTCTAGTAGAGAATTAGTCACGGCTGCGGCGTTCAAGTGAAACGTGAGAGTGCCGGTCTTGTCGGCCAGAGCGCACTGGTGAACCATCACATTGCTAAAAGGCTTCATGCGCTGCCGTAGCACAGCAGCCGGTCCAGGCGTCGGCTCGAAGGCGTGGATCGGCATGCCTGGTAACTCGTCAACAAACTTCAGGACGGTTTCTCCCTGAAAGGCTCCGATGTCGAGGACTGCGGCCGGCCGGGACTTGCGACAGATGTTCACGAGATCACCGTAGGCGTCGGGGCAACCGAGGAGTTGCTTAAGCCGCCGTGCAAGCCTGCGCTGGGGACCGCGTGTTAGCGGGAATTTGACGAGTTGTCCGTGGATCCACCTGAGCATGGTGCGTGTAGACGTGACATTTTCGGGATTGCCGGGTGTTGATTTTGGAACTTACATCCGACAATATCAATAGTATCAATGAAAAAGTAAGCCACGATTTTGGCGGCTTAATGCTATCGATTAGTGTTGGCGCTGACAACTCTGGAAATGCAGCACGAAGATGTCTTGCAACTCTAAACTCAAGGGGCGACAGACTGAATCGATGCGACGGAGAAGGGACTGATCGGTGATCAGTTGTCAGATGCCAGAAATCTAGCGAGTCCCCGAAGTTTCTGCTAGGTCTTGCGCATGGAAGTCCGCAGCGTGGAAGTGATCTGTTCAACTCTTCTTATTCCTCCACCGTTGGCACCTCACACCTCATTCATTGGTTTTTTCCTGGCGCTCCTTGCTGCGACCGCTTTCGCCGGTGCGAGTCCGGAGAGGATAGAGCCACAGCAGGATCGAACCTTGACACCAACGGTGCTTCAATCGCCCACGCCAAAAGAAGGCTTGAATTTCATCGTCGGCGCTCACGGCCTCGATTCGCTCTCGTTCAATGGACAATCGCTCCTTCGTTCGGCCCAAGGAGGTGAGTTGCAGCCGTGGAGATCCATTTTTCGCGAGGTGCTTGATGTGCTTTTCCCTCCTACATCGTCACCCATTCCGGCACCGGCCAAACGGGCGGATACAGTCGATCTGACTTATCCATGGGGACGCGTCTCATGTACATACGGTAAACAAGGCGAGAAAATCACAATCCGAATTGAGATTTCGAACGCCAGTGCGAAAAAGATCGATGAGTTGTCGCTTCGTTTAATGGAACTGACTTTCCCGCGTGTGCCGGATGGCGGCACCCTTGAGGCGGGCATGTTCGGATTCGGCTTTAAGGGCCCGGAGTGGCCCCTATTCCAATATCCAGCTTCGATTCCTACGGCTGCCGATCCACAGTTTGTTGTCCCGATAGTCCGAATGGATTACGGAACCGGTGCGCTCAATTTTTGCAGCGATGACCTTGAATCTTCTGTGGATGTGCCGTGTTGGACGGATTCCCCGGCCAGAACCAGCTATCCGCTGGTGGTCACCTGCCGCGACATTAAGCCGCGCGCATCGAAAATATTCAATGTTTCGCTGCGCTTCGGCCCGGGAGGTGCACCGATACACGATCTCTCGGGCGACGTTCTGGAAGGATACGCGAGAAAATATCCGTTTCAGGTGAACTGGAAAGATCGTCGCCCCATCGGCGCGATTTTTCTGGCTGGCCCGCAAATCAACGTGGCCAGCAACCCGCGCCGCTGGATCATGAATTCCGGCGAGATCGACGTTTCCAATGACAAAGGCAAAGCAGCTTTTCGAGCTGCGCTTCTTAAGCTGGCCGATAACAGCATTCAAGTTCTAAAGGATACTGGTGCCCAGGGAATGATCACCTGGGATCCGGAAGGCGAGGAGTTTCTCGGAGCGTGCTATTACGGCGATCCGCGGCTTGTTCCGACTCTTGCTCCGGAAATGGAGTTTAAGAATGACGGCGCGGAAAGCGTGATTGACGAATATTTCGGAAAATTCCGGGCTGCCGGACTAAAAGTCGGTGTCTGCATTCGGCCGCAGCAAATTGCCATGCTAGGTGGGAAGCCCGTTCAGCAACTTGTCGACGACGACCACGCGCTCCAGATTCTCCGGGACAGGATCGCCTATGTCAGGCAGCGATGGGGTTGCACACTTTTCTATGTGGATTCAACCTACTATGTGGATTTAACTGCACCCGCAGGTCGCTCGCTTTATCCGGACGTTTTTAAAGCGCTCTTGCAAGCGTATCCCGATGTCTTGTTGATTCCCGAAAATGAATCGATGCGTTACTTCGCGTACTCTGCACCGCTTAATTCATATATGCATCACAGGATAACCTCGACGCCGGCTGGCGCACGAATGGTTTATCCGAAAGCATTTAGTGTGATGATGGCGCCTGATGGCGATCAGGCCGACGATCATGCCGCGCTGCTAAATGCCGTCCGGCACGGTGACATATTGCTTTTCAACTGCTGGTATCCCAGCCCCGGAGCGGAGAAAATCAAAAAGCTGTACGAAGAAGCAAGCCGGTGAGCAAGACTAGCGCTTCCGCAAGTTAGCCTATGATTAGTCTTCGACGGATTGTCCTGTCAATCTTACCTGGTCCGGTGCATTCCATACTGCAGCCGTGGTGGCGCCGGTTCTTCCGCTTTAGGCTCCGCGTCCGTGACTGGTGGATACCTTTTATGGTTTGGGCCGCGTGGCTGGTTTTCCAATGCGCTCGCCATCGCAAGAGAGCTGTTATCATTTGCCGCATGGTAGGGATTGGCGACGTGATTTGCACTTTGCCAATGTGCGATGAGGTCCGTCGGCGCCATCCCGGAAAGCTCCTTGTTTTTGTCACAGCCGAGCCGTGGCGCGATATCGTCATACTTTCCCGGTCCGCGGATTTGGTCTATGGGAACAAATCGTGGGCGTACCCGTTTTTTAAGATGCCCGCCAAGATCAAACTGTTTGGCCTGGTGGACACAATTTACAACCCCCAAACGAGCGGCGAGCGGGTGCACAAAGGCGGGATGACCCGTCATCTCATAGAGGATCTTGCCGAATCATGTGGGTTTACAGTTACCGCACGCCAACCCAGGCTTTATCCATCAGCGGACCTGATCGAAAAGACCCGGATTGCGTACGGATTGGACCGTAAAGTGACTGCGGAGCGTTTGCTTATCGGCATCAATCCGGGTCCCAATTGGCCTGTGAAAGAATGGGAAGCCTACAAATGGCAGAAGCTGATAAACAACATTCACTCAGAATACGATGCTGTAATCATACAGTTCGGGACTAACAAAGGCGACGGATCTTCTGAATACGACCACCTGACGGGAGTGAAATCCGTGGCTAGTCGGCTTGGCGGGGCTGAGATCGTGGCGCTGATTGCCGATTGTGATTTGATGATTTCCATTGATTCAGGCCCGGTGCATGTGGCGGGAGCAGTGGGCACACCCGTTGTTGGATTATTTGGACCACTCAACCCCACTTTAATATTGCCACCGGACTCGCCGGCGCTTGGCTTGTACAGTGATGTGCCCTGCTTGTTTTGTTTTAACAGAACGCCGGTCATAAATTGGCTTACCGGCTGTCCCCACGACATTGCTTGTATGAAGAAACTTGAAGATCAGACCGTCTTTGAGGCTGTGAAATCCATGCTGGCGCATAACAAAAAACGCGAAGTTAAAGAGTCGTTGACGGTACTCAATTGATGTCTGCAAACCGTTGGTGCTTTGACTGTGCTAGAAAGTCATCGGCACGAATTATCCGGCGACTCCACTAGGTTACTCCTCCGCTTAGCAATGCCACAATGAAACGTGACGCCTTTTTCAAAGCATTCACAGCGGAGGTATGTAGCAACCTCTTCAACGATTGGTCCGATAACTATGATGAGTCATGCTACGGACCGGAACCGAAGGAGCGTGTCCTCTCAAATGAAGGTTCGTTGAAGCGTCGGCTCAGGAGCTGGCTCGACCAGCCCGGGCATCAGAATGGCGCGGAAGTCGAAGCTATATTTCGAACTGCTTTCGACTTTATTGCTTCCTACCTGGAACGCCTCGAGCACCTTTATGCTCAACTAGCGGACAAGGAATCACAGTCGCTTCTCGTCAAGCTAATGGCCTTTAGAGCTTTGGGACATCGAAAGGTAAAGCTTCCTTTCAATACGCCAGAAAATCGACAGGGCGTTGTTCGTTACGAAGCAGTCTCTTCCACATCAGATTGCATTGAGGCTGGTTTCTCAGGTTGGAAACTCAGGCGCATCGATTTGACCACATTGGGCGTTCCTATTTCTCTTTACTCCCTGCCGTGGACAACGTTTCTTCAGTTTGGCGTGCAACAATATCGCTGCGACTGCGCTCCTCACGCGATCGAGCCTGTGGCCGGAGATTGCGTGCTTGATGGAGGAGCAGGGTGGGGAGACACCGCGCTGCATTTTGCCAGTAAGGTTGGGCAAGGTGGGCACGTAATCAGTGTCGAGTTTACGCCGACGAACCTGGCGATCATGCGAAAAAACTTCGAGTTGAATCCTTCTTTAAAACCGAGGATTGAAATTGTTGAGAATGCCCTTTGGGATAAATCGGGCAATACCATGTCCTATAGTGAAAATGGCCCTGCGACGAGGCTGGGAGGCAACAACCCGGGCACAACCGATACGAGCGTGGTGTCTGTTACCATTGATGACTTGGTAAAGACAAAGAAGCTCCCCAGGATGGACTTCATCAAGATGGATGTAGAGGGAGCGGAATTGGCGGCTTTGAAGGGCGCCGAACATACTTTGCGGCGCTTTAAACCCAAGCTGGCAATTTGCGTCTACCATCGTCTGGAAGACTTCTTCGATATCCCTGACTACCTGGCTTCTTTGCAATTGGGCTATCGTTTCTTTTTGCGACACTTCACGATCCATATTGACGAGACCGTGCTGTTTGCGACCGTAAATTGACTGCACGCCCGCCATCGTTAAACGATGGACTCATGACTACCGAGCAACGCTCCGCCTTTTCCGAAAGCGAACCGAGGAGGACAAAACGAGACACAACAAACTGATTATCTGGGGTGCCGGAGGACACGCAAAAGTGGTCGCGGACATCATTCGTTTGGAAGATGCATTCGAGGTCGCAGGGTTTCTTGACAGCGTTGATGTTGAGAGACATGGCGAGAATTTCTATTCGGCCAGGATATTGGGTGGTGCAGAGCAGTTAGAGCCGCTGAGAAAGCAAGGGGTTAAACATGCGATTGTGGCAATTGGAGATAATCGAGCGCGGCTTCGTCTGGCAGGTAAAGTCGCCAGCGCTGGTTTTGAATTAGCGGTCGCGATTCATCCCCGCGCAATCGTGGCGACTGACGTTAGGATTGGTGCAGGCACAGTGATAGCCGCAGGAGCAGTGTTGAATCCAGGATGCACTATTGGGAGAAATGTTATCATTAACACTGCGGCCAGCGTGGATCATGATTGCAATATTGGCGACGGCACTCACGTATCTCCGGGAGCACATATCGCAGGTAATGTGACGATCGGCAGCTGCGCTTGGGTAGGTTTGGGTGCTTCGATTATTGAAAAAGTTCAAATCGGTAACGACGCCGTTGTCGGAGCGGGAGCAGTGGTGATCCGAAACGTGCCGTCAGGAGTTGTCGTCGCAGGCCATCCCGCAAGACGTATCGAGTCAGCTTCAGCTCACGGCTAGACCACGACTGGGATTCTGATAAACAAGGTTCCCGAATAGATTGACGTGAAAACTTCGCTCGCTCTGCTAGGCGCACGGCCTGAGTTCTCCGAGTTATTGCATGTCGGGAGACCTAATATTGGCGATCGTCAGGCATTGATTGCCCGCCTCAATGATGTGCTCGATCGGCGCTGGCTATCCAATGACGGACCAATGGTGAAGGAGTTCGAGCAACGCATTAGCGAATTTGTAGGTGTAAAGCATTGCGTCGCGATGTGCAATGCTACGATCGCATTGGAAATTGCAATCCGCGCTCTCGGACTCAAGGACGAAGTGATCCTGCCGGCGTACACGTTTGTCGCAACAGCTCACGCATTGCAATGGCAGGAAATTACGCCGGTTTTTGCGGATATCGACCCACAAACCTACAATCTGGACCCAGCGGCTATCGAGCGCCTTATCACGCCGAGAACTACAGGTATCATAGGTGTGCATGTTTGGGGACGTCCTTGCGACGTCGACGCTATCGAAAGCATAGCCCGAGCGCGGAAACTGAAGACAATGTACGATGCTGCGCATGCTTTTGGCTGCTCGCGGCAAGGAAAAATGGTTGGGGGATTCGGGGCCTGCGAAGTTCTGAGTTTTCATGCGACGAAGTTTCTCAACAGTTTTGAGGGAGGCGCCATAGTTACGAACGATGATACGCTGGCAGGGAAGCTGCGCCTGATGCGTAACTTCGGATTCGCTGGCTACGATCGGGTCATCTATTTGGGTATAAACGGGAAAATGACCGAGGTGTGCGCGGCGATGGGATTAACCTCTCTCGAGACGATGGATAGCGTTTTGGAAACCAACCTTCGCAATTACAAAGCTTATTGTGAAGGATTGGACGGCCTGCCGGGTATCTCGGTGATCCGATACGATCGCAGCGAACGAAATAATTATCAGTATATAGTCGTCGAAGTCGACCCGGCGCTTGCGCCCTTGAATCGAGATGAGCTAGTCGAGGTTCTGCACGCCGAGAACATCCTCGCCCGAAAATATTTTTGGCCGGGCTGCCACCGGATGGAACCGTACACCTCACGACAACCGAACGCTGCCTTGTTACTGCCGGAGACCGAGCGGATCGCTGCCAGCATCTTGCTTCTTCCGACTGGACAAACAGTGAACGCAGAGACGGTGCAAGTTATCTGTAGAATCATCGAAACGGCCTTTGCAAATGCGCGTGCAGTGCGCGCTGTTCTTGCTACGCGCAAGTAATGGTCGATTTAATGGATGCTCAATGAAGCAGTTGACCGAACAATGTGGCGAGAAGTGCGACGTATAGCACGCAAAGTGCAGCGTCGGCTCGGCGAAGTCTGGCTGCAGAGTCTTACACACCGATTGTATGTCAAATGGGCAAGAGCTCGCATCACTCACACGCTATCAGCGGCTACGGACCGGCTGATCATATTTCTCTCGCCGGGTTACAACTTGAAAAACGGTGGTATCCTCTCGATCGCCTCGTTGTACGAAGAATCTTCGAAACTATCATCGATACATCATGCCGCTGTTGTTATTTGCACCATTCCCGGAGATCCCCCGCTCCTGAAGTACCGGTGGTTTCCGAACAACAACTACCTGCTCGATGCAGATGCGGTAATCAGCCGCTGTTCAACGCTCAAGTTTCTGATGATTCACGTGCCGGAATTCAGCGTAGATCGTGCAGCCGACTGGCTGGAATCAAAAGGCGGCGAGCGTCTCGCCGACAAGGTTCATATCAATATTCTCTTGCAAAACATCGACATAATCGCGGGTCAGAACGTCGATCGCCTCACCAGCTTTGGCACGCTGACATGCAGCACAGCACACGAAGCGTATAGCACACAACAGACCAGAGATCGCCTCGCAGTACCTCTGCATCGGATGTCGGTTTATATAAGTCCGGAGCAATATCGCCGGACTGGGTACGAGGCAAAGGAAAACATCCTGGTTGTTTCACAGGACGCAAATCCGCTCCGTGAAGAAGTGCTTCGAAGGATCAAGGCGCGACATCCGCAGCTACGCGTGCAGGTAGTGCAAGATCTAACATACACGGCTTACAAACGTCTGATCTCACGTGCTAAGTGGACCTTAACCTTCGGCGAAGGTCTTGATGGTTACTTCATAGAACCGATATTCAGTGGTGGAATAGCTTTCACTGTATTTAACGAGCGCTTTTTTACTCCGGAATTCGAAAGTGTTAAGGTCATCTACAATTCGTGGGAAGAGCTGATGAGCCGGTTGCCTGGCGACATCGATAAACTGGACAATCCTATCGAATACGCAACTGCATGGAGACAGCCGTACGAATTGCTCTGTCAGATGTATAACAGCGAAATATACCGCAAGAACCTGCGGCGCTTTTATCGTGGCGAGTACAGCTATCCTTGAGGTCACAATACACGTTCAAGTACGCAACCTGACTTCCGGAGCCAAGTACGCTTGATCGACCCTCATTCTCTCTCTCTCTGTGCTTGGGAGAGGCGACCATATGCGCGCAAGACATTCAGCCGGCGTGAGCCTCCGAACTGACAATTCATCAACACCACCGATCGGTCATCCGGTAATCTTTGACACTGGAGTTTTCCCGCAGATAATTGGCAATTCTCGCCATTGCGGGATTCGATGCACTCATTTTTCTTAAACGTGTAATTCGGAAGTGTGCCCCGGTTCATCCATAACGTTTCCGACCTCCTTCGTCATGTTCGGTTTCTCGCTCGGCCACACGGCAGAACGGACATGGGTTTGTTTTTTTCCTCCGCGCCGCACCAGCGCTGCATCAAATACCTCACGGTGGGGGTCTGCAGCCTGTAACGGCGGACCCGGAAGTCGCGCCGTTGACCAAATTCCGCAATTCTGCGCCAGCAATTCGCATTTTCTATGAGTAAATCCCCGGGACCACTCGCTGAAGAGTGGGATTTGATCATTCAACCAAAGACCGGATGGCTCGATCTGCATCTGGCCGACTTGTGGCGGTATCGAGATCTCACCATGCTTTTCGTTTGGCGCGATTTTGTGGCGCAATATAAGCAGACGATTCTCGGTCCACTCTGGCATATCGTTCAACCGCTTATCACCACCACTATATTTACGATCATCTTCGGAAAGTTGGCGAAACTCTCGACGGATGATCTGCCCCCACTCTTATTCTACATGGCCGGCGTAACATGCTGGTCTTACTTCGCTGATTGCGTGAACCGCACTTCCATGACGTTTATCAGCAATGCAGCAATCTTCGGAAAAGTGTACTTCCCCAGGCTCAGCGTACCCGTGTCGATCGTGATCTCGGGTATGATCAAGTTTGCCATCCAGTTCGCTCTATTCCTCGCGTTCCTCATCTTTTACTGGATGCAAGGCGCCGGAGTTCATCCGAATGCGGCCATTGCGCTTACTCCTTTACTACTCCTGCTCATGGCAGGTCTTAGCCTTGGAGCAGGCATTGTTGTTTCGGCGTTGACCACACGTTATCGCGATTTGCAACAACTGGTCGCGTTTGGCGTTCAGTTGGGGATGTTCGCGACGCCGGTTGTTTACCCACTGTCCATGATTGGAGGCGGCAGCTTCCGCTGGCTCATACTCGCAAATCCAATGACGCCGATCATCGAGACGTTTCGTTACGCCTATCTTGGCGCCGGCGCATTTAACCCAGCATATCTCTGCTACAGCGCGCTCTTTACTGCCATAATCCTATTCATTGGCACAGTCCTTTTTAACCACGTCGAAATTACCTTCATGGACACGGTGTAATCTTGTGAGCACTGTCATTGAAGTTGATGGCGTTTGGAAAAAGTACCGGTTGGGGGTGCTGGGCACGGGGACGCTACGTCACGATGTTGAGCGCTGGTGGCACCGCATACGCGGCAAAGCCGACCCGTATTCCGAGGTGGACCAGACGACAAAAGTCGAAAGTCGGAAGTCGAAAGAAGATCCGAACGGAGGATCGGGCGGCGATTTGAGCGATGACGAGATGTGGGCGTTGCGCGGCGTCTCCGTCGAAATGAAACAGGGCGAAATTCTCGGGATTATCGGAAGGAACGGCGCGGGCAAAAGCACGCTTCTAAAAATTCTTTCGCGCGTAACATCACCGACGAAGGGAGAGGTGCGGATTAAAGGTCGCATCGCCAGCCTGCTCGAAGTGGGGACGGGCTTTCACCCCGAGCTTACTGGGCGCGAGAACACTTTCTTGAACGGCGCTATCCTCGGCATGAGCCGCAGCGAAATCAAAATGAAATTCGACGAGATTGTCACATTTGCTGGCATCGATTCTTACATTGATACACCGGTCAAACGCTATAGTTCCGGCATGTATGTGAGGCTAGCCTTCGCCGTCGCTGCGCACCTGGAGTCGGAGATTCTCATCGTCGACGAAGTACTCGCCGTTGGCGACGTTGAATTTCAGAAAAAGTGCCTTGGCAAGATGAGCGAGGTCGCTCATGGCGGTCGCACGGTTCTTTTCGTCAGTCACAACCTGTCCTCGATATGCACCCTCTGCGATCGCGCGGCGCATCTTCACGGGGGGAGCCTGATCGACACTGGTGTCCCAGCCGCCGTAGTGGATAGATATCTGAAGGCTTTCACTTCAAAGACCTACGGTCACACGGTAAACTTCGCCAAGCCCGTTACCTTGGAAACATGGATCGAATCCGCTTCCCTGTTAATCAACGGCAAGCCTGGCACGATCGCGCAAACTGGTGATAGTTTGGCCATCCGTGCATCCTTCAACGGGTCACGCCCGGTCCGAACCCTGCTCTTTGGAGTGTTGGTCAGTACCGTTCAGGGTGATCGGGTGCTATCCACAAATAACTCCTTCCTGCCTTGGAACGGTCCGAAATCGGCCGTCCAGCGGGGAACGATCACGTGCGACTTGGGCCCGGTCCCTCTGATGGAAGGGACCTATAGGATCTCGATCTGGTACGGTAACCACCCCCACCATCTGCAGCATGAACCCAATGTCTTGGGTTTTGATCTTCACGCGCGGAACATCTGGGGAACCCAGCACGCCCTACCCCAGCACTTCTCCTTGCTATGGTGGGACGCCAAGTTCCATTTGGACCCTGCAAGTTGACTGTAAAATGCTAACAAACACACATTATAGTAAGCCCTTTTTCGATGAAATCGCGGAAGGCTCCTTACCATGATTGCGGTCGCCTATCGGCTCAGCACCGTGACCGGATGCAACCGCGGGTTCATCTGAGCATCACGGAGATTGCGAAGTGAATGCCTCTGACCAAATATTCGGGAGCAACAAAAACGAGCCGTTTGACCCGCTGCGCTACGACGGCCACGTGGACGCGCCGCAAGAGGTTGCACGCATGTTGGCAGAGTTGGTACCAAAGGGATCGCGGGTGCTGGATGTAGGCTGTGGCACGGGCTCTGTGTCGCGCATCATCGCGGACACTCGCGGCGCCAAAATCACCGGGATCGAACCAAATTCGTCCCGGGCGGCGGTCGCTCGCTCGCGCGGCCTGGAGGTTCATGAGGAGCCATTCACGCCGGCAATTTTGCAGCGACTGGAGCTGTTCAATGTTGTCATGTTTGCCGACGTATTGGAACACGTTGTCGATCCGAGTGATCTCCTGAAGTTGTCGGATCGTGCTCTTCTTCCAGGCGGAAGGGTAATTGCCTCAGTTCCAAATGTGGCGCATTGGTCGGTCCGCGTGGATCTGCTCCGTGGCAGGTTTGACTATCAGCCCTTCGGAATCCGGGACGCGACCCACCTTCGATGGTTTACTGAAAAGACTGTCAGATTACTGTTTGAATCCAGCGGTCTACGGATCATAAGTCTTCAGCACACTGCCGGCGTTACCTTACCTGAGTATGAAGCCCGACGTCCCTGGCGCTGGATCCCGCGCCAGCGGCGCAACTCCCTAATTCGGACGCTCGCCCGCCGGTTACCTCTCCTGTTCGGCTGTCAGCACATTATTCACGCGGTTCCAGCGTAACATCCATTTACTAAATGGAGCCGCTCCTTGTCGCTTTTTACCTGCCGCAGTATCATCCGATACCCGAGAATGATGCATGGTGGGGTAAAGGATTTACCGAGTGGACGAACGTCACCAAGGCGCGCCCGGTTTTCCGCGGCCACTACCAGCCACACTTGCCTGCCGACCTCGGGTTTTACGATCTTCGTGTTGCGGAGTCTCGCGACGCTCAAGCCGCCCTGGCGCGAGAATACGGCGTCCGGGGCTTTTGCTATTTTCATTACTGGTTTAACGGGAAGCGACTCCTTGAGCGTCCCTTTAACGAAGTACTTGCGTCAGGAAGACCTGATTTTCCATTTTGCCTTTGCTGGGCAAACGAAAGCTGGAGCCGGCGTTGGCTTGGAGAGGAACGCGACGTGCTCATGGAGCAGACGTACAGCCAGGAAGATGACCTCGTGCATGCTGACTGGCTCGGGCATGCTTTCGCGGATAATCGGTACATTCGGATCGGCGGTCGCCCTTTGTTACTCGTTTATCGACCAACGCATTTGCCCGATGCGAACCGAACCGTCGAACTGTGGCGGAGCGTGTTTAAACGGCAGGGAGTCGGTGATCCGTATCTGGTGGGTGTGGACGCGCATTGCCCCGGCCTCGATTGTCGCCAACTGGGATTTGATACTACTTTTGCTTTTACACCACAGCTCTCAGCGCTTCCAGGGTGGAGCGGAGATGGGTGGAAGCTGAAGCGCTTCCTTCACAATATGAAACTGCGCATTCGAAATGGCCGCACCAAAGTCTACGACATTACGGAAGCCCGTCGCGCGATGGCGCAAATACCGCGCGACTTCCCGCATGTGCAATGTGTGTTCGTCGGCTGGGATAACACTCCGCGCCGCGGTCTTGACGGCATTGTCATGATCAACGCGACCGCCGAAGAGTTCGGCGCAGCTTTGCGAAGCGCCATTGACGATATGACCTTGTCTGCAGAAGGGGACAATCTCTTGTTTCTTAATGCCTGGAACGAGTGGGCTGAGGGGAATCACCTCGAGCCGGATCAGCGCTTTGGCCGCGGATACCTTGAGCAGGTGAAGCAGGTTGTAGACAGTTGGCGGAGAAACAAGAATGACTCGTGATTCTGTGCGGACGATCGCGTTTTACCTGCCGCAGTATCATCCGATCCCCGAGAATGATGCGTGGTGGGGTAAAGGATTTACTGAGTGGACGAATGTCACCAAGGCGCGCCCGCTTTTTCGCGGCCACTACCAGCCACACTTGCCCGCCGATCTCGGTTTCTACGATCTACGGCTGCCTGAAGTGCGCGCGGCTCAAGCAGTGCTGGCTCGCGAGTATGGAATCGACGGATTCTGCTATTACCACTATTGGTTCTCCGGTAAGCGCCTTTTGAATCGGCCTTTTGATGAAGTGCTGACATCAGGTGAGCCTGACTTTCCGTTTTGCCTGTGTTGGGCAAATGAAAATTGGACGCGGAGGTGGGATGGTCAGGACTACGGCCAGGTTTTGATGGAGCAGACTTACTCTGAAGAGGATGATGTTCAACATATTCGCTGGCTTTCGCGGGCATTTGCCGACGAGCGATACATACGCATTGATGGCAAACCACTGTTTATTATCTATCGCGCGCACAAGTTACCTAATCTCAAACGCACAATTGACCTTTGGCGATCCGAATGTCATCGCCTCGGCATTGGGGACGTTTTCTTGTGCCGCGTCGACACGGTCGCTGATACATTACCTCCGTGCGAAGTTGGGCTGGATGCGGCAGTCGAATTTCAGCCTGACTGGTCGGATTTCGGCGCAACCTTGGGCTCGCGCGGGCTCAGGCACTCCCGTTGGGACGATCTCCGTTTTTTTCTGCGTCGAAAGCTTTTGGGTGATGACATCGGCGCACGCAATTATCGCCATCTTGTCAGCTCAATGAGCAGACGAATTCAACCAGACTATCCGCGGTTTCCCTGCATAACTCCTTCGTGGGATAATTCTCCTCGCTGCCGGCAACGTGCAACCGTGTTTATCGAATCGTCGCCAGCTCTTTTTCAACAGTGGGCCGCCAATACGCTAGCCAAGCTAAAAAACTCCAGGAATATTCCGCCGATCTTGTTTATCAATGCTTGGAATGAATGGGCAGAAGGCAATCATCTCGAACCTGACCAGCGCTATGGCAGGTCGTACCTGGAAGCTTTGAGGGAAGCTCTACGATCAATCGATGGTGGATAATTGGCTTGTTAAATTTTCGACGCGAGTGCTTCGCCATGTTCGTGTTATTTTAGGAGGAGGACTTGCTACCCGCAGCCCCTTGGCGCCACGGGTCCTTCGCTGAGAGAAATTCGATGGCAAATCCACCGCTAATATCTCCCTTACAGGAAGAAGGCTCGCCGCGTCCTTTCTGGTCGGTGATGATTCCGACGTACAATCCGCAGCCACACTATCTAGAGGAGACTTTGCGTGACATCCTGCTACAAGATCCTGGACCAGAGCAGATGCAGATCGAAGTAATTGATGACGGCTCGACGGACAATACCGCGTCCGAAGTTGTTCGCCGAATTGGTGCGGGCCGGGTGGCGTTCCATGCCGAACGCCAAAACCGAGGTCTGGCAAACACCTGGAATCTATGCGTTGAGCGGGCTCGCGGAAATTGGGTGCATATCCTGCACCAGGACGATATTGTTTTGCCGGGTTTTTATGAGCGTCTTTATGGTGGCATCGTTTGCAACCCGCATGTCGGCATGGCCTTTTGTCGATTTGCAATTATTGATGCAAACGGTCATTGGAAGGAGCTTGCGCCGCTTGAGAGCGCGACCGCAGGCGTGCTGAATAACTGGTTAGGACTTGTGGCCACAGGCTACCACGTGGAGTGCCCAGCGGTGGTGGTTAAGCGGGCAACGTACGAGCTGCTGGGCGGTTTCAGAACGGAGCTCACGTTCGCACTCGATCTTGAGATGTGGGTCAGGATTGCTGCTAATGTGGCTGTTTACTATGAACCGCAGATTTTAGCCGGCTTTCGCCGTTATGGCGGCAATGAGTCTGCAATGCAGGAGCGTACGGGTGCAAGTATGCAAGACATGGCGAGAGCAATCAAAGTCTGGAAGGACTATTTGCCCGCAAATTCCAAGAAACAACTGGAACAGCAGGGCCGTCGCCATTGGGCGGGCGTTTCACTTATTCTCGCTCAGCGTTTTTTCTCTAATGATGATGTTGCCGCGTGTGCAAGTCAGTTGCGTGCTGCTAAAGACTTATGGAACCGCGGCAAGTATCGTTCGCGTCGGTTACAGCTGGAAGCGAAAGTGCTTCTTTTCCGCACATTTGGGCGACGTGCCATATCTGCGGTGCGTGAACTGCGCAGGCGAATTCAACCTGCGTAAAAGTCTTTAACGCTGCAGAATGGGAACAGTTGTTGATATGAGCAGGATTGCGCAGCGAAAGACGCTCGCGCGCAGATTTGCCCCTGGTCTACTGCGCCCCTTCAGCGGAATGAATGTCTCTGTGCGCCTGGGGGAAATCTCGCACACGGTCCTTTCGCGCTGGCCGATTCCTCCTCAACCCGCCAAGCCAGTTTCGCACTTATGTTATCTAACGATGTGTGATCGCTCTAACTGGTTGATGTTGCGGGAAAGTCTGTTCTCGTTGTATCGCTCATGGAATTCGCTGCCGGAGATTACTGTTGTCTCGGACGGTAGTTGGATGGCGCAGGAGTTTGCAGAAGTTTTTGCCTGGTGGCCAATGCCGATCACAGTGTTGATGCGGGAGGAAATTTGCCTGGCGGCTATGTCCGCTGGTTTTCGAGAGTTGGCTGATTACGCTCGAGAAAGTATCTGGGGGCTCGAGCTCGCCGCGCTTACGACCCAGGCGAAACAACACCCGGTGCTGTATGCCGACACCGATATCCTTTGGTTCAAAGATCCGGCGTTGCTTTTGGGTGACCCGGCGTTGTGGGCGAAGCCTCGAGCGCAGCGAGAAAGCAACTGTCATCAGCGGCGAGATATGGCACTGCGGCATTGCCCGCAGGTGTTGGAGCCACCATTTGTTAATGGTGGAATGGTGGCTTTGCACGGCGAGCTTATGACGCCGGCACTTCTGCGCAACATGGTGCAAGATGCATTGCCTCATCCTCTGGACAGCTCATGCGAGCAAACTATCAAAGCCGCCGCCATCAAGCTCGGTGGCGAATTTTTTCCGGAGAAACTAAGCCTGGTAGAGTTTGATGACGTCCATAGGTTCCGTTCCCGCAACATGAAGGAGGAGGGCTATTACTCGCGGCACTACGTCACCCCTGCCCGGCAATTGCTTTACAGAGACGCCTTGAAACTCCGTTTGGAGTGCCTCTGATGTCAGAAGGAAAGTTAAGGTTGCTACTGGTTAGCATCGTGCCACCCCACAACGATTGCGGTGTGCGCATTGTCATGCACAGGCACTTAGTCGAACGGAATCCGTTTGAATTACACGTCGCCAGCAACGCAGACTTTGCTGACGACCTTTTGGTGCATACAAGCCTGCGGCTCCCGTATCCCATCGATCGATTGAGAAGGAGCAGGTTCGGGCCACGCTTAGCCGCATGGGTTACCGACTATGAAAATCTAATATGGCCCCTGACGGTTAATCGCGCGTTGGAGGAAGCGGTCGAAGAATTCCGACCACAAGTTATACTCACACTCGCTGAGTGTGGCTTGTGTCACATTGCCCGAAATACAGCCCGACGGCACGGCTTGCCGCTGGCAGGACTCTTTCTCGATTGGTTCCCCATGACGAAGGGTCACTACGGTCACGACTGGACGCAGCAAATCTTGAGCCGTCGGTACCGAGAACTTTTCGCCGGATGTGATCTGGCTTTTTGCACCAGCGACGGCATGCAGGAGATGCTCGGTGCACATCCGAACAGCCACTTGATTTATCCGATGCCCGGCCGACATCGTATGCCGGAAAAGCCCTGGCCTCCCTCCAATGGAAAATTTCGGCTGGTCTATGTAGGCGCAGTGCAAAATTTTTATGGCCGGATGCTTTGCTCACTCATTAAAGAAATCGAGGCGACAAACGACTTGGAAATCATCGTGATCGGGCCAAACGCTGACTGGCCGGCGGAACTTCTGGAACGCGCTAAAACCAAAGGAATTTATCTCGGCTTCAAGCCGCCAGAAGAAGCCGCGGAGGTGCTGGCTAGCGCCGACGCAATGCTCGTTGTGATGAGCTTCGAGAAGCAACATGAACTATTCATGCGCACGAGTTTTACCACGAAATTCCTGGACTACGTCGCATTTGGAAAACCCGTGATTCTGTGGGGACCGGATTACTGCACGCCGGTTCGTGTCGCGAGAAAGCAAGGCGGAGCTGCCGTCATCTCTGTCAATGACGCCGGCGCAGTCGTCGCCCTTTGCCGTCAGATTGCCGGAGATGACGCTCTGAACGAGAAGCTGTCGAAAGAAGCACTACACATGCATCAAACGCTGTTTAATCCGGATCGGTTGCAGGACGTATTCGTTCAGAGAATAACCGAGTTGGTCAATGGATGAAATTAACGTGATTGTCGTTTCCTCGATTCGCCCTGAGACAAGTACGGCTGCTGGGCTGACACTGCATCGACATCTGGTCAACCGCAGCGGCGTTCGACTGCACATCCTGCCTGCTGAACATCACGAGATTGCCCACGGCTCTTTTTATTCCAAGATTATTCCACGGCTAATGCGAACGTCAGCCCGACGATGGGCAGGGGACATTGATTACCTGATGCATACCACGTTGCCGTTAGAGAAGAGCATTGTTGCACCGCCTGCGCGCGCGCGGGCAGTTGTTCTTACAGTCGCATACGGCAGCGGTTGCTGGGTAGCACAGCGTTATGCAAGGCGCCACCGACTGCCCTTGATTGTGAGATTCGACGACTGGTGGCCCGACATTGCTGGGGTTCATAGTCCAGTACGCAAGAAACTGGAGCGACGCTTTCTTGAGCTCCATCAATCTGCGGATCTGAGCCTGTGCATCAGCGAAGGAATGCTCAAAGCATTGGGCCCGCATCGCAACGCGCGCGTTATATTGCCGATTCCTGATGTCGAGCCGATCAGGCCATCACCACGCAAAGATTCGGCTGGTGAGTTTCGCGTTGGCTATACCGGCAACATGTTTGATTACAGCGATATGCTGGCTGATCTGGCTCAGTTAGCAATGAGACAGAGTGATGTTCGAATCGAGTTCAGAGGACGTCCGAAATGGCCGCAAGCGCTAATGCATGAAATGACACACCGGCATCTACTGCACGATTTCGCATCCGGATCAGCCTTTGAAGACTGGCTGGGTTCGTTCGACGCATACTTGGTCGTAATGTTTTTTGATGCAGCACAGCGGCGCCGCACCGAAACATGTTTCGCAACCAAGCTTGTCGAGTATTCGCGCGCCGGCCGGCCAATTGTCATCTGGGCGCCGGAATCATCTGCTGTCGTGCAGTGGGCAAAAAAAAGTGGAGCTGCGCTCTGCGTAACCGATCCCGATGCTGGCGCGTTGCTGACTGCAATGGGACATTTAAAGAAGGATGGAGCCTTGCAACTGGAACTCGGTGCACAAGCACGGCGCGCGTACGAAACAGAATTTTCGCCGGCCGCTTTGCAGGAGCAATTTCTGGAAGGATTAAATTCGGTTATCTAGTGTTGCGAAATGTTTGCCGCTGTAATCACCACAATTCAGGAACCGACACGCGGAGTCGTTAAACTCGTTCAGAAGCTAGCGGAATGTGGAGGCTTCCTCGTCGTTGCTGGCGATAAACAAGGCCCAGCGCATTTCCGAAGCCAGCATTTCGCCGAAGGCTCTCAAATTTATTTCCTGGCACTCGCGGATCAGCAGGCGAGCGAGTTTGACCTGGCCCGGAAATTGCCGTTTGGCTCCTACAGTCGCAAAAATGTTGCTTATCTTCATGCAATTGCCGCCGGGGCGCAGTTACTTTATGAGACCGACGATGACAACGCCCCGCTCGATTCATGGCAGCTTCGTTCCGAGTCCGTGACCGCTGCTCGGTCCCTTGATCCGGCAAATGGACGCTGGGTAAATGCATATCGATACTTCAGTAGCAAGCTAATTTGGCCCCGCGGCTTTCCGTTATCCGAGATTCACTCAGAGGTACCTGAAACGAGATTGGTTTCGGCGACGCGTAGTCCGATCCAACAGGGACTGGCCAACGGTTCGCCGGATGTGGATGCAGTGTGGCGACTAATCTTGGATGAAACTTTTACGTTCGGCAATGGCCCGTCGGTTGTACTACAGGCGGGAAACTGGTGCCCCTTCAATACCCAGAGCACATGGTGGTGGCCGATAGCATACCCATTGTTATACCTTCCAAGTTACTGCTCGTTTCGGATGTGCGACATCTGGAAAAGTTTTATCGCCCAGCGGTGTCTTTGGGAGCTCGGGTACGGAATTACATTTCATGCGCCCGAAGTATTTCAGGATCGCAATCAGCACGATCTTGATCGTGATTTTACGGACGAAGTGCCGGGCTACACGCGAAACAAGGAAATTGCCAATGTCCTTTCGCGGCTACAACTGGGCGGCGGTGAAGCGCGAATCGGCGATAATTTGCAGCGCTGTTACGAGGCGTTAGTTGATGCAACGGTTTTTCCATCTGCAGAACTCGAGCTAGTTGAGCTGTGGCTTGAAAACTTTCGCCTGGCCGCAGCAAGAGGGAACGCAGTGTGCGCGGAGAACACGTCTGTAACAGCGTCGTTCAAGGCGGTGTAAAGAGACGGCGTACAGTGCCGCTGGCGCATGATTGGGAACACCATCAAATTCGACTTCGTATCGACCGCTCATTTTTAAAGCGAATTTGATGGAATCAGTTGTTATAGCGCTAGCTGGTAACGAACGCTACTTCCCCGGTCTCTATTGTGCGGTGGCGAGTGCACTCAGCCACTTAAGCTCAGCGAGAGAAGTAGCCTTGAAGGTGTTAGACGGTGGGATTTCCAAACACTCGAAGAACGCTCTCTGTCGGCTGGCTGAGAGATATGGAAAAGGGGTGAGGCTGCAGTTTGTGGCGGTGGATGACTCGCTGTTTCGTGATGCGACACTTGGACCCGCTGAATCGCACATGACTTATTGCCGGACATTATTGCCACGCTTGCTGGATGTGCCTCGTCTGATCTACCTCGACTGCGACCTGTTGGTGTTTCGTGATCTCTCTGAGCTTTTTGATTTTGAATTCTCTCCCGGCAAAATTCTCGCAGCTGTGCCGGACTCGCAGACTTTGACGCTCAGCGATGACTCCCGCACGTTAGCAAGCGCGATGAATCTTCCGGCTGTTGGGCGCTACTTCAACGCGGGCGTAATGCTATTGAATCTGGACGAACTGAAGAAACAAAATTTCACGAAGAAATCTCTCGAATTCTTCGAAAACTGGAGCGGACAGTATCGTTTTCACGACCAATCGGCCATCAATTTTCTTCTTCACGGACGAATTGACGAGTTGCCAGAATATTGGAATCGAGCGTCCTGGCGTTTTGACGAGCAGGACAACAACAGGCTGGAGTGTGTGCTTCACTATACGAGTTCAGCGCCGTGGCTTGGTGGGATACCGGGCCCGGCCCAGGCGGTGTTTGAGCGATTTGCTGCGGACGCGGGTTCGCCTGTGAATCGACAAACAGCGGCTTTCAAAAAATCGCGGCGGCAACAAGTCTTTCGCAATGCACTTGCACCTTTTCGGGCGCTCGGTTTTCCGCTTGTGTCTTTCTTTTACAAGGTTGCCGGACAAAAAGAAAAATGTGCGGGATATCAGAAAGCGGGGCGGTATTGGCTCGATTATATTCTCGAAGCGCCGGCCCGGCGCCGGCTTCATCACAGGCGCGCCGAGCAAATTCAAGGTATGAAGTTCAAATCTTGAGTCCACTGCATGAGAGTATTGCATCTCAACACTCATGCTTCTGGCGGCAGCTATGAATATGCGGCGCTCCTTTCAACCGGATTAGCCGAACTAGGGATTGGCAGCGATGTGGTGTGCAAAAATTCGCCGTCAGCAGAATCCGGCAGACCTTTCTTAGATCGCATTATTCGTCGATCGTATGTTTCCTTGTCCACTGAGCCGTGGCATGGGACACGGCGGTTTTTGTCGCCGCCGCCGCCTGAGGATCTGGATGGGATTGACGTTGTCCATTTGCACACGGTGGCCGACTGGTTTGATGTTCCCCGTTGGTTGGAGATGCTGCCGCGCAGAATGGGTGTCGTTATCAGCCTGCACGATATGTGGCACGTGACCGGAGGCTGCTTTCTTTATCGTGGATGCGATCGCTACGCGAACCAGACTTGCGATCCCTGTCCGATCTTGAAATGGCCTGCGAACCGATTCCTGGCAAAGGCTGCGCACTCGCGGAAGTTACAGACATATCGGCATTGTGCAGCGCGCATGGTCGCAAACAGCCAATGGCTGGCCGAGGTCGCCGCGACAAGTCCTATAGCCAAAGCTTGCGGTGGCGTGCGAGTAATTCCTCCTGGAATTGACACGACCGTTTTCAAACCGCAGGACAAGAACCTGTGCCGAAAGCCACTGGAGTTGCCAGCAGACGCGTTCGTCATCGTTACAGGTGGCGCGTCACTGACGGATGCAAACAAAAATGTGCCGTGGTTGTTCGAGCAACTGTCGCATTTGCCAGATCTGCGAGGCATAGTTGTGGTGGCATTTGGTGAAGGCGCAGTGGCGGTCCCAGATGGTCTGAACGTGCGCTTTACAGGAGGCATCCGGGAGCGCGCGGACCTGGCGCGGCTCTTTGCAGCTGCGGATGTTTTCGTCAGCGCGTCCTTGATGGAAACCTATGGACTGACACTGGTGGAAGCGATGGCTTGCGGAACACCAGTGGTGGCTTTTCGAGTAGGCGGAGTTCCCGAAGCCGCGCCCCATGGCCAGGGTGCCATCTTGTGTGGGTCGCAAGATGGCGTGGCATTGACCGAAGCCATCATCAAACTGCGGAATTTGGCGCAGCTTCGCGAGCGGCTTGCAGATGCTGGTCGTGACATGGTGCACGTTCGCAACCGACTGAGTTCCTTCTCGGGCTTGTTTGCAGAAATCTATCGAGAATGCGTTTCATCCCGCGAGAACGCGCAGCGCAAACAATCGGCCCTTGCAACGTGAAGATTCAAGCGCCAGTTGGTTTTGTGACCGGTTGCCATGCCGGGGATAAGTTCATGGTTCAGGCCACACTGGCCAGCATGAAGCATTTCTGCCCAACGATCCCTATTTGCCTGGTGGTGGACGGGACTTTTGATGTTTCGGATTTGGAAAGCGAATATGACCTGATTGTTCTACGTGTTTCAGAATTGCCTTCAAAAGAAATGCGCAAGCTTATGAGCGGGAATGGCCGCGCCAAGCTCGCCGCGATGTGGGAAGGGCCTTTTGAGTTTTACGTTTGGGCAGATTCGGACGCAATCGTCTGGGGCGACTTTACTCAAGCGGTCCGCACTGACGTCGATTTTCAGGTGTTCTGGAGCGAGATCTCCATCCCGGCAGATGCCACAGAAGTTCCACCCTGGCTCCCGCATTTTTATTTTGATCCGCGAAAGCTCAGCCGTTTTGATCCCGAATTTGATTGGCGCGGGAACGCCTACTTTTCGTCCGGCACCTTCGCATGCAGGCGAGAAGTTATCCCGTTCGACAAATGGATGGAGGCGGAGTCGTGGGCGAACGAAACGCCCGGCTTGTTTGGTGATTTCTACGAGCAGCCGCTGCTAAATTATTTCGTTCACTCGATGAGGCAACGTGGAGAAATCAAGAGTACCATGACCAACTTGCAAGACATCTGGGGACATCATGGCTTTGACGAACTGAAACAGGATTGTGCGGATAGCAACTGGCATTTCCCCAAAACAATCCGGCGTCCGCGCGTAGCGCACTTTTGCGGTCGCAAACCGCTCCTGTTTGACTGGCAGGCTTACTCGCGACCTTTCACTATTGCCCGGCTGGAACATCATCGCCGGCAGCACGGCGAGCTCGGCGCCTGGCTTGCAGTCTTAAACGAGGAACGACGCGTGTGGGCCGGCAAATTCCAGCGCCGGTTGCAACGCGCTATTGGCAAATGGAAGTAGCGGATAAAAGTTATCTTAGTATGAGTCAGAGACCGCGAATTGTTTTTTTGATCGCGATCGCGCCGCCTGAAAGAATAAAGGACTGGCATCTGGCTTGCGCGAATTTTAAGCAAACATTGTCATCAATATTTAACTCGACCGATGGCAACTATTGCGTGGCAGTGGCCGGCCACCAAGCTCCTGCATTTCAACTGCCGGAAGATCCAAGATTCAAATTCCTATCGCTTGACCATCCCCTGCCGTCTCTGGAAGACGGACGTTGGATTGCATCAGTTAAAGATAAGATGATTAAGCTGGCCGCGGCTTGGGACTACGCAAAATCGACGTGGAATCCTCAATATGTGATGAGGCTTGATTGGGACGACCTGGTTAGCTCAAAGCTGGTCGAGTGGCTCGTTTCAGCGAAAGATGAAGCTGGCTTTCGCATCAAGTACGGTTGGATTTGGCGTTCAAGTCTTCCTCGTTTGATCCAGTGCACGGAATGTTTCGACCGCGCCAGTGGTTCGTGTTTGATAATTCGGAGCGACTTGGCGGATAAAACTGGCCCGTTTCTTCATACCGTTGACGGCATAAAATTCGACGAGGTCAGTCAGCAAATCGAAGCCAGTGATCCGTACGGGCTCGTGCCCGGCGCGGGAACTGGCACACTGCTTTTGAACGACACCACGAACCGCGCCGAGGCGCAGTTTGCTTACCTGGGACACCGTCTCGCGATCGTTCCTTTCAAGGCCGCGGTTTACCGTCTCGGGCATGGAAACAACGCCAGCGGCCGGCACAATCGAATACAGACGATGCGGATGTTTTTGGGATGTATTCGACGGACACGCCCTGTCACACCGAGCCTGAGGAGAGAATTCATGCTCGGCTGACCGGTGTCTGCTCTTTGGTCACGCAGCCGTACGGAGGTGGAGCTATCCTGAATACGGAAACGGAATACAGCTGTAGAATTGTGTCGCAGCAGTTCGGTGCCGATTCATGGGATGATTTTCGGGTTGGAGACATTCTGTATTCCCCGCGCGTGCCCCTTGCGAAAGCTGATGCTTTGCTTGTGCTGTACGACCCAAGTGACGAACTGCTCACGTTCAGCGGCCCGAAGCTGTGGTTCACGATTGAACCTTCCTGGCATCACCACTTCCACTCGCACCCCGTTGGGAAGCGACTTGTTCGAGAGCTCGACGCTTCGGAAAGGGCTTTTTATGGGCATCCGGATGCAACCCACCGCGTTCCACATCCTACACACAGTGGAACCTTGTCGCGGCCACGAGCACCTTCGGTCAGACGTGCCGCAGTTGCGACTGTCAACAATTTCGGTGGACGCCTTTGGTTCCTTAAGTCTCACTTCTGGACCCGCAATCGGATGATTTTAGATCGGCGCGTCGAGCTGTTCGGCAAGCCCGACGCATGGGCGAACTTCCGCCATTTTCCGAAGCTTTGGATTCAGAAGCCGCCAGATAACTATGCGGGAAAAGCATCTCCTGGTGCCGAAATCGACGGCGACGATAAGAAGATTCGGTTTTTGTCCGGCTACAAGGTTGCGGTATGTCTGGAGAACTGCACCGAAGCCTACTACTTTACTGAAAAATTCATTAATGCGGTGCGAGCAGGATGCATCCCCGTATATCATGCCCACGCCACCGTGAAAAACAGGTTTCTCTCTGGTGCCCGATGGATCGATCCCGCCGAGTTCGGGTTTTCGTCGCGCCGCACCATAGAATTTGCCCTGGATCAGGACCAATCGGAGTTCCGCTCCGTTAACGACGCCTGGCTTGAGTCCGGAATTTTGGCGGATACTGACGACCTAAAAGTCTTTCCAAAGCTCCACGAGATAGTGAGTGCCAAATTAAGAGACCAAAATGCGAGGGCGACCAGGACAAGTTCGCGTTAAAGGAGCGTTTGGTAAAATCCAACAGGATTGAAGCGAACAATTGACTATTTCAATCATGATCACCACGCGCAATCGCGCAGAGGATTTACAGCGTACCTGTGAAATAATTGCCGCGCTCAATCCCCCGCCACTTGAAGTGTTGATCACAGTCGACGGCTGTTGCGCAGATAACACGATGAACGTTATTCGGAGGCACGTTCCACACGCAACAGTGATCGTAAACAAGAACGCGCGCGGCTCCGTTGCTTGTCGGGATGCTATGATGCGGCAGGCCAGGGGGGATCTTGTGTTCGCTCTCGATGACGACAGCTACCCGCAGCAGATGGATTGCATCGCGCTCGTCAGTCGTTTCTTTGAGAAAAAACCAAAATTGGCTGTTCTTCACTTTCCACAACGAAGCGATGAATATCCCGAAACGCTTTCGCAAACAGACTTCGGGCCGGAACATTTGACGCGTTCGTTTGCTAACTCCGGCGCAGTGTTGCGCCGGTCCACTTATCTTCAATTGCCTGGGTTTGAGCCGCGATTTTTCCACATGTATGAAGAGCCGGACTACGGCCTGCAATGTGTGGCGGCGGGTTATGACGTGCTCTTCTCTCCGGTAATCACCATCCGTCACCATTACTCCGGTCAGGCACGGGATGAAACCCACACTCATCATCGTCACGCCCGCAACGAATTGTGGAGCACTCTGATGCGATGTCCTTTTCCGTTTGCACCGGTCATTCTTATCTGGCGCGTTTTCTCTCAGTTTCGTTTTGCCTGCAAACGCGGGTGGTCGTGGGTAGTTCGCGAACCGATCTGGTGGTGGCAGGCGCTGGCTGGAATTCCGTATTATCTTCAAAAGCGCACGCCCGTTTCATGGGCAAACTATAAACGCTGGCTTGCGTTGCCCTGAAACAATGAAGTGACTTTGTATGGCATCGCGCCCGCAAGGCTTACCAGCATTTCAGCTTTTTACCTTGTGAAATTCATCGTCGCTCAGGTTGGCGCGCGGCGCGGTTACGCGGTGCCGACCATTCTGGAAAAAGCTGGAATGCTCGAGCGTTTCTACACCGACATCACG